>Ga0214917_10003429_pt1 | contig 18293 bp, 17 predicted proteins | sample LL_1208_BB_MetaG_FD_177983 | JGI IMG/M metagenome (GOLD analysis project Ga0214917, IMG submission 177983) | Freshwater microbial communities from Lake Lanier, Atlanta, Georgia, United States - LL_1208_BB | ecosystem: Environmental > Aquatic > Freshwater > Lake | place: USA: Georgia | collected...
CCTTCACCTCCCCCAGGATCTTTTTAACTAACCCCGCCATCGCCCCCTTCCCCACCCGTAACGGGAAATACACCCCGTCACGGTGAGTCTTTCCTAGCCCACCATCACCCCCCACCGCTTCCGTCGCCACCAGCAGAGGCACGATCGGCGCTTGATGACTCCCCAGATGAAAATTCTTTAGGTCCAGCGCATAGTCCCAAGCCTGATTCAGCGCGTGCCGGGCAAACACCCTTTCCCCCACCTTAAACTCCATCGCCAAGATCACCGGCCCAGCGATCACCACCGCGTCCACCCGACTCCCGATCCGCGGCACCACAAACTCCAGGAACAGATGCCCCTCCACCCCCTTCAACCCCTCCCGCAAGATCCCTAGCTGCTCCACCCACGCGTCCCGCTGCGTCAGGTCCACCGCGTACTCCGTCCGCTGCGCCATCTGGCCCAGCACCTCCTCGTCCCGCATCCCTAGGAACCTTCCTAACCCCGCGGAGAAATACGCCCTTTGCATTCCAGCCCCTACCCTAGCCGACTTAGGGGCGGAATTTGACCATTAAAAACGCGGCTGTTTTGGGTTAAGTAACACTTATGTCCTGCCTTGTTAGGGCGGGCGTTACGAAAAACGCAGACCACTCAACCATTTATTCCCCTCCCTCGCCTTTCTGTCGGCGAGACCATTAATGACTATATATTATTACCAACGTAAGATTAAAGTCATGCGGAATAGGAAGGTTGATTAATTTCGAACCCGCCTTCAGTGATGAATTTTCTTAAAAGATTGGCTGATTTGATATTCACCTTAAACGCCGGCAGTGGCTGCCCATCAAGTTTCTCGAAATAGTTTTTTGCTTTTTCCTTGTCGATGCTGCCCATTAGTTCGTCAAACCGACCGTATTCGTTTAAGTTCGCTTCTGTAAGATTGGCGCTCATTAAGGCGCACAACTTTCCGGCATCGACGCCAAGATATTTGACGATGGTCTCCACCTCTATATTTTTGGCCCGCGCCTTGTAGTCGTTCAAATAGTCGCGGAACGTGCGGGACGCATCGACCTGCACGTCGCCACGCTGGATGTCATGAAGGAAAATCGCGGCAAACTTTTGGTCCTCCTGGGAAAGGGAAGCAAATGACCGATGCAATTCGGCCAAGGTAGCCTCTTTCGCCACTTCATCGCCACTTTGCAGCACTTTGAGATATTTCTCAAAGTTTGAATTCATGTAGTCCGAATCAATCTTGCCGGTGTCGATTTCGGTGATGTGGGTATCAATTTCAAAGGGGATATCATCGCCACCGCCGCCACCGCCGCCACCGCTGCTGAGCTCCTTGTAACGTTGGAGGAGAGTGAAGTATTGATGCTGTGTCAGCGTAAGGGTTTCCGTCCTTTGCAATTCTGGAAACTCATAAACTGATTTCTCCCATGTGAAACCCTGAATCTTGGCGGCTTCCAAAATCTTGTTGAACTCAATGAATTTTTTAGCAAAGGCGGCGCGCGCGGCGAGGTCGTCCGGCAGCCGCATGAAATCCGCAATACCGGCGGCGGCGAAGATGGCGCTGATCTCGGCAAAGCAGGCATTCAGGCGCAACAGATTATCGGGCAGGCGCTCCACAAACAGGCCGATAGGTTTGTCGCCGGAATAGAGTTTTACCGCAGCTTCGATGTTCCGCTTCATCGTGTGCGGGGAGCGATAATAGCGGATGGTACCAAAAGGTTTGTCCGGCCCGAAAAGGCGATTGGTGCGGGAAAAGGCCTGAATAACGTTTTCATACTCCGACAGCTTGTCGAGGTAGAGGGTGTTCACCCATTTGGAATCAAATCCGGTGAGCATCTGATGCACGACAATGAGCAGGTCGAGCCGTTTATCCGGCTCGGACTCTATGCGGAGATAGGGTTCCTTATGGGCCAAGCGAGCCGCCAGGTCTTTTTTGAAATTGGCGTGCGTGCCGAGGTCGAACTTCTGGCCGAAGTTCTGATTGTAATCTTTTAAAATCTCGACGAGGCCGTTGGTTTTGACGACAGGATCAACGCCACCGTCTTCATCGCTGATATTCGGATCAAAGAGCGCGGTGATTTTAAGATTGGGGCACTCCGCTTTTATCAACCGATAATAGACGATTGCTTCCGCGATGCTGCTGGTGGCAAAGATGGCGTGAAATTTACTCCCCTGGCTTAGGGTCACCCAATTGTCGGCAATATCCTGCACCACCGCGTTCTGGTGCGCCTCACAACGATACTGGGTGTTCGGCAGGAGGTCTTCGATGCCGGATTGGTAAATACCAGACGCATCCCGATGGCCAGCCATCGGCACTTCATTCATGTATTTGTTGAAAACCTTTTTCTTCTTTTCGTCCGCAAACGCTTCCTCCGCCGTGGCAGCCTTGGCTTTTTCCAGAGCGACGGCTTGCCGCAAGTCGCGGTCTTTGTATGTGGAAACCTGATAGGGATCGAAGCCAAGGACATTCTTGTCGCGGATGCCGTCGGCAATGCTGTATCGGTGCAACTCATCGCCAAAGACATCAGTGGTGGTATTTTCCTTGCGCTCATTCTCCTTGTGGATGGGCGTGCCGCTAAAACCGAAGAAGATCGCGCCTTTGAAACTCGTTTTAATATCGCCGAGCATTTCGCCGAAGGTGGAGCGGTGACATTCGTCCACGATGAACACGATGCGCTTGGCCCGCATGGTTTTCAGATCGTGCTCCTTCAGGCCATCCGCCTCTTCCTTGAGCCGACTCATCTTCTGGATGGAGGTGACGATCAAGGTGTCAGCGGGATTGGTGCTCTTAATTTTTTTGACTAGCACACTCGTGTTCTCAGTGGCCTGCACGTCGTTCGTATCGCCAGCGAAATTCTCATACTGCTCCAAGGTCTGCGTGCCGAGCTCAATGCGGTCGAGCAGAAATACCACTTTATCCGCGTCTTTGGAATTGGCGATGAGCTGGGCGGACTTGAAACTGGTCATCGTCTTGCCAGATCCGGTGGTGTGCCAGATGTAACCGCCGAGACGGTTCGGATTTTTCCAATCGGTCTTGGCGACTTTGTCGGAGATCGCGTGCGCGGCGTAGTATTGGTAACTGCGCATCACTTTCAACACCCCATCCGATTCATCCGCCACGGTGTAGTAGCCGATGAGCTGATGCGCCATCGGGATGGAAAGCAGGCTGGACGTGAATTTTTTCCAATCGTTGATCCGCTCGTTGTTGAAGTCCGCCCAATGGAAAGCGTAATCCTTATTGAACTTTCCATCCGGGCCGGGATTGGCGAAGTAAACCGCCTCCGCCGGCTCCATGGCGACGAAAATCTGGATAAGTGAAAAAAGACCGGTGAAAATACCTTCGTTAGTATATTTTTGGATCTGGTTGTAGGCCTGCCAGACCGTTACCCCACTGCGCTTTAGTTCAATGTGAATCACCGGCATGCCATTAATGAGCAGGAGCAGGTCGCCACGCCGGTCGTTGAGGAGTTCCGAACCACGGGCATAACGTGGTTGCTGGGCTATCTGATAGCGGCTCTGGCCAGCGGCAATCTCGTGACGGTCGTAGATTTTCAGACTCACTTCCTTGCCGAAGTGCAACGTGTCCGCCGGATTGTCGCGTTTGATGGAGACGGTTTTGCCATTGATGAAACCATTCAACTTGAGCGGAGTGCGGAGCGCGGTGATCTGCTCCATGATCTGCTGCATCTCGCTATCAGTGAGGGGAACTTCATTGAGGCGATCCTGGCCGCGATTGTTCTCAAACAGGATTTGCTTCCAATTGGCCAACAAGTCCGCCTCGGTGGGATGCTTAATGACCGGCAACTCACCCCAACCGCGCTGGCGCAACTCGTGGATGACGGCGGCTTCGAAATCCGATTCTTTGGCAAAGGTGGTCATGGGTGGTGGGGAAAACGTTTAGACAAACATGCGTTCCAAGCAGGCAGATTTTAGTTGTTTGAACTTTGCGAGCTGGATTGCATGTTTAGAAATCAATTCATCCAATTTGAGGAAATAGTTGGCAATTTTCTGTTGTTCCGCTTTTTCAGGAAAGATTACTTTGCCCAAGAGTGCGTTTTCGTCGCTCACCTTCATGTCGTTTTTAGCACCCTTGTTTACCAGCGGCTTGAGGTAGGAATTTAATCGGCGGTCTAGTTCAAAATAATATTGAACAAATACAGAGTCTGTCTGTGGTTTTGGTTTGTAGATGGCGTAGAGGGTCGAAACGATGCCATCGTCATGCAAATTTGTTTTAATGATCCCGAACGGATTAGCTTTAAGGGGGGACTTTGTGTAAACGATGTATCGGTGTTTAACCACCCCGTAATTCTGAACAGATTTTCCCGCGAAGCTCCTGCCTTGAAACTCGATCTGATTTACGACCCCAACATCGCCTGAAACGGAAAGGACGTGCTCCTTCCCGAAGGCCCCGTCCATATTCTTCTCTGTTGAGACCTCAATAAAGTGGTGCAACTTCTCCACAGACCAGGGCTTCGAGAAACCTTTGAAGCGAATTTCGGGGGTAGTGGTGCTGGGTTGCGGGAAAAGCTTTTGGAGCATCGCCTGTTTGAGCGTCACCAGCTTGTCATGCTTCTGCTGATGTAGCGCAATCGCTTGATCTAACTCCTGGAAATATTCGCCAATTAAAGATTGTTCGTCTGGAGACGGGAAATGGAAAACCATTTTTTTAAATACACCCGTAGTAATTTGATTGATGGTGGCCCCTAGATTTTTTGCGATCTCTTTGTCGAATTGGTGGGAATCAAGTAGTGCGTTTGTAAACGCAGGTCTTTCGGATTGTATTCCAGTCATGAATGCGCCAATGACTGTGTTATCCATTCTTTTTTTTACCTGTGCGTGCTTACCAATCAATGACCTTGATCCATTTCGCACCACAACTGCAATGTCGCCAAGCTCGACATTTTTGGAATTAACAATCTTCGGATCCACATAGACATTGTCTGCATTTACAATTTCACCATCTTTGACATTTGAAGATCGCAGCACCAGAGTCCCAGCGTTCCGAACATTGCGAGGCGAATAGGTTAGCCCGCTAAAAAAAGCAACTCGTTCTCCGAGCTTGTCCTCCGTCCACTCCGCCCCATACCCCTTGAAGCGGATTTTTGGCACCTTGTTGTCGGATGGCTTTGCCATTTTATTTACTCGTGAGTAACGATTTCATTTTAACGAGGCCTTTGCGGTCAAACTCGTTAGCCTCCAACTCCCCAATCATGCCGACCAACTCGGATTCGGTCTGACGGATATCGCGGGCGTTGTCGGCATAGGTAACGCGATACTTTTCCGCCAGCGTTTCCAATTTGCTGATCAGCGAATCCACCTGTTGGCCTGGCAACTCATGGAGCGCGTCGCTGAAGGGGATGATCCATTTACGTTCCAACAATTCATGCACCTGCGCGTCGTTCAAATTTTCGATGGTGGTTTTAGTCTTGAGATGGAGCGCGGCGGCGGCTTGTTTGACTGCGGCTTTTAGCGTCTTCTCCTCAGCGAGCCATTCGGCGGCTTGAATGATCTTGGCCTCGTAGGATTCAGAATCGAACTTGCCGGATTTTTTCTCTTCGGCGAGCAATAGCTTGGCTTCCTTGGCAACGGCGGCAGCGACAAATTTATCGCCCTCCTCATTCACAGTGTCATTGGATTTATCCTCCTCGCTAAAACTTTCGAGGGTTTCCGCCAATGAGGCGGCAATTTCTTCGAGACGGGATTCCTGGGCGCGCAGCGCATCCAACTCCGCTTTGTGGTGAACTTGCTGCACGAGTTCGAACGGCAAGATGCGACCTCGCCAACCCTCTTGGACTTCCACCTCCTTGCCATCCTTCTTTTTGGTGACGAAGTTTGGCTCCACCACACGCGACGCATCGAAACCCTCGGTCTGGAGGATTTCCAAGTCCACGGCGATGGGCTGCCAATGGTCATCCAAAATCTGGTATGCGTGGTAACGGTCAATGAGCGGCAACGACTCAAGCCGCGAAAAGAGTTCCGCGCTAATCAACTCTTCCTGTTTGGGGACGAGGATGGTCAGCATCTTGCCGATCAACGCGCGGCGGAGCCAAGGATTGAAATCGGCGAAGGCAGCGGCAAAGGCTTTTTCAAACTTCTGCACGGAAGCATGATCGCGCGTGGCAGCCGCGAGGTCGGCCGCTTGCGGTTTCACATAAGGCGTGCCGTCGTCCGTGAACAGGGCGGAACGCAACTTTGGAAATGCCCGCCAAAATTCATCTAAGGCATCCAACTCACTTTGCGGGATGCCACCGAACATGGAGGCATACAAATCCCAACTCTCGGCGGGACCGGAGGAATCCACATAGCGCGGGATATTGAGATTGTAATCGTTTTTCTGAATCTCAGATTTGGGAACAAGGCGACTGTAACGCGGCACGGTGGCGCGCGCGATCACGGTGTCGGCAATTTTCTTGATGTCGGAGGCTTGGAGTTTGTTGTTCTTGCCTTCCCTAGCAAAACCTTCGGAGGCATCCACGATGAGGACATCGCTGCTTTTCCGTTTCTGTCGGAGAACAAGGATGATAGTCTCTATACCGGTGCCAAAGAATATTTTCTCTGGCAGACCAATGATGGCCTCCAAGTGGTCATTCTCAATGAGTTGCTTGCGGATGGTTCCTTCCTCGCCACCCCGGAACAAAACGCCATGCGGCAAGACGATGGCCATGATGCCATCCGGCTTGAGGTGGTAGAGGTCGTGCAGAAGAAAGGCGTAGTCGGCCTTGGACTTGGGCGCGACACCGAATCGGGAATAACGGGGATCATTATCCTTATGCTGCGGATCCCATTTTTGGGAATAGGGCGGATTGGAAACGACGGCGTCCACATACAAAGGATTGTAGTTAGTCTGTTCGTCGAAATAGGGCCAATCGTCTTCCAACGTGTCGGCGTTGCGGGTGAAAATGTTGGCCGGGAGGATGCCACGCATGACAAGGTTCATGCGGGTGAGGTTGTAGGTGTTTTCCTTCAACTCCTGGGCGTAATATTTAATGTTGTCCTGATCCCCCATGTGCTTGGCGATGCACTGGCCGATATTCAGCAGGAGCGAACCGGAGCCACTGGCGGAATCGTAAATCTGGATCGTCTTCCGGGATTTCAGATGATGCGCGATGATCTCCGACATGAGGACGGAGACCTCGTGCGGCGTATAAAACTCACCCGCTTTTTTACCGGCATTGGCGGCGAACATGCCGATGAGATATTCGTAGATAAACCCCAACACATCGTAACCCTGCCGGCCATCGGTGGGGATGTCTTTGATGAGATGGATGAGATCGCTAATGGCCTTGGTCTGCTTGGCGGCGGTGTCACCGAGCTTGCTCAAGCCGGTTTCCAAGGTTTTGAAGATGCCTTCAAAGAGGCGTTTGTGATTGGGGTGAATCAACCGGCTGAAGGCATTCAGCGCATCGCGCACATGGGAGACATCGAAATCGCTACGGCTTTCAATCCACGTCGAAAACAAATGAGAGTAGGCGATGAAGTAGCCGAGGTTGCTCTTGAAGTGCTCCACCGTTTCCTTGTCCTTTTCCGATAGGGCACGAATATCGGCTTCGGTGAAATCCTCCTTTTTGGCGAAGGCGACCAATTTATCCGAGAGGTATTTATAAAAGATGAAGCCGAGGATGTAATCCTTGTATTCGTTGGCCTCGATCTTGGACCGCATCTGGTTGGCAGATTCCCATATCTTGGAAGCTAGTTGTTGTTTATTCATATTTTTGAAAGTGAGAAATGGACTTTATATGTACGGAACTCGATATTCTGGGCGACAGATAGGGCCCTCTTGATTTTCAGATCATCCTCAAACGCAATGATCAACCCTCTTACAAGCTGATCTTTCTCGGCTACCTGATCCTTGATGTAACCCATATAGCGCTGGGTTTGACCAACCACGTAATCACTGGCCCTGCCCTTCTTTAATTCAATCACCAGCAATTCTTTGCCGTCTTTGCTTACCGCCAATATGTCGATTGGGCCCGTATCCGTTTCATATTGTTGCCCCACCTTTTCGCCGTCCTCCTCATAAATCTGATATTTCTTGGCCAACTCAAGCTGCCCCCAATTAGCCACCAGAAAGTCCTCGAGGTGTTTTTCGAGACCAAAGACAGTCGGATTCTCAATACTTTCGTCATTGGAGATCAGTTTTGCAGGAGCCTTCCCCTCCAGGAGCTTTTGTAGCTCATCGCCATACCTGGTGACGTTGCTCACCGTGCCGATTGAGCCTGCCGAATGTCGCAGAGAATCACTCATATCATCCCGACTGATCAAATTGGGATACCAAGAGACCTTTCGTCGGTGCGGCAGGGTTTGCCCGGGTACGTAGTAGTAATCGCTGGTTACCTCGCCCACGTAGTAACTGCCCTGGCCGTTGGGCGATAGGACTGTATCCCCCTGCTTGATCCCCTTCGTGATCGTCCAGAGAAACCCGCAAGCCAGACCAGCCGCCACCTTCGCCTTGTTTGGATATTTCTGGAGATAAACCGGTATAAACTGCTTATTAAATACTCGCCACTCCTCGGGCAGCTTCCCGGTCAGGTCCTGATCGATTCCAAAATCCGCACCGATGAACCCATCCCTCTTGCACTCATCGGCATACACACTCCCCTTACCCAACATCACCCGATAATAGCGCTTCATTAAGCTCTTAATTTTATCCGATTACTTCCCGCGCCCCAGTTTTTTCCACTACCCCACGACGTAAGGGCGTATCAACCTGCTCCGGAGCTAGATCAATGTATTCCATCGCCTTATTCCGTTTTTCACCCTCAAGAGTTTTTAGGTAGTCCAGTCCGTTTTGTACCGTAAAGGGGACATGGTGCTTATCCTCAAAGTTTGAAGGTAACCCCGTCCAGATCACTGCATCCCAGCCGTGATCTACAGCCCAGGCGTGGATAATTTCATAACCAAGCCTCATATTGTTAATTGTTTTACTTGCGACCCCAATCATTTCTCTAGGCGAACCCTCCCTTTTCCGCAGATCCTCAACTGCTTGCATAAGGTCCGTCGATCCGCTTTGGGCGTAATAGGTACTCACGGGTACTCCGTTTTTATCATCAATAGCCAGGGTTAACCGCCCATCACTGGATATGCGCGAAAACTCGATCGGCAACACCGGCCCACCTTTCTGCCATTCCCCTATAATTTGAAGCTCACGCTTATCCCATATCAAGGATCCCCAAGCAATGATCGCAATCTTCATTGGGTCATCTTAAGGAGAACATTTTCCTACTCAAAGCTTGGTCCCTCCAAATTCATTCGAAACTGGTTCCCTTCCTGGTCCTGCGAATGCACCACCACCATCCTACATTCATAGGAATGTGGGACGATTTTCGGCCGTTCTACCATCCTCCCATCTTGCCCGCGGCCTCTTTGGCCTCCCCCCCCCCCCCCCCTCCCCCACCATCCCAAATTCATAGGATTGTAGGACGTTTCCCCACCCCAAACCTTCGATTGTCCTACATTCATAGGAATTTAGGACATTCCCACTTTCCTAGGAATGTAGGACGATTTTTCACCGCATCCTTTTTCATTTTTCGCGGTTATATCCTATATGGACCCATTGATTCGGCGGCAGCTGGAAAGGGTCTTCAAGGGTGTGGCCAACCATCGCCGGATCGAGATCCTCCAGCTTCTCCAGGCTGAGCCGCGGTTGACCCTTTGGCAGATCCGGGAGAGGGCCCGGTTGGGGCGCCAGACCGCCTGCGAGCATGTCCGCCGGCTGGCCTTGGCCAGACTCGTCCATAAAAGATACCGTGGTCGCGAGGTCGAACACACCCTAGCCCCTTTGGGCCGAAAGATTCTGGACCAACTCCCTCTGTTTCTCTCCGCTTGATCCAAAACCAAACCAGCCGTCCGCATCTCCACACGACTAATCATCCTACTTTCATAGGAATGTGGGACGATTTTCGGCCGTTCTACCATCCTCCCATGTTGCCTGAGGGGGTGGGACATCCGCAGGGCTACGGCTTCGCCGAGTTTAAGGGGGCAAGATTAAGTTTAAGTAAACCCTCCTACTGAGAGTTTCGGGGACATTGCGCGGGTGCGTCAGCACCCAAGCCCTACTCCTGGAAGGGATCCCGCAAAGGTCGGGGGGGGTGTATCGGGACCAATGGAAAGATTAAGGAGGGTCTTAAGGCCAAAACCTATATTCCATGCCTGCCGCAAAACTTCCGGAACGCCTCTTCTTCCTCCCGGGAAGCCACCCCCGCCACCATGTGCCCGGCCAGGCTCCGGGCCGTTGTCCTCTCCACTTCTTGGATCGGTAGTTGCTGGATCACATCCCGGATCACGGCAGCAAACGTGTTCCCATTGTAAAAACAAAAGGGTGCCAACTGGTGACATTTCCGACACAGCTCCACCGCATCCGCCAAGCCCATTTCCGCTCCCTGCCGCTCGATCCAGAGTTTGCGGGCAACTTCGTGCCCATCACGTGTCGGACCGTGGGTGGCATTCTTGGCCGCACAAAGGGCGGCGTTTTGGGCGGTGATAAACTCCCAAGAGTAGGGAGCCAGCCACCGACGGTTCATCCCTTACTTCGCTTCGCCCGTCGTTTTGCCCGGGCCACCTCATCCACCCCTGCGCTCCGGAGGGACCCCTTCCCCGTCCGCCCGTACACCGGTGCCGCGGAAAAACGGTCCTGAATCGACAGTGCGTCCGCCAACACGCGCTGAAACACCGGATCCTGCTTCCAGACAATTGCCTTCGCCATGCAACTAATTTGAAACACCCCAAGAAGGAGTCAACACTTGGACTACGCTCCGCTCGGTGGAAAGGGGCCATTGCGTGGGTGCGTAAGCACCCAGGCCCTAGGCCTGGAAGGGATCCCGCAAAGGTCGGGGGGTGTGTATGGGGACCAATGGAAGGATTAAGTAAGCCCAGGGGTTCCTACCTTTCCACATTCCACTTTCCACCTCCCGCCACTCCCTATCTTCCATATCCCATCTTCTATCTCCTGCGAAGCATGGTGCTCCTTGGCAACCTCCAGAATGAGGAATGCCCGGGTCAGCATCGCCCGTAGGATCGGCCGGGCATCCTCCGGCTCCGGCTGGTTCGCCGCCAGGTGCTCCAGCGCCGCCTGCGCCAGCAGCTCGTAGAAGCCGTACTTGTTGCCCCAGTCCAGCCAACCGTCAAACAGGTCCCGCATCTGAAAGATAAACCAGGTCACCGGCCCCGCATGCCTCGTCCGTACCGTCAGGTCATGGTCAAAATACCCCGGCTCATTAAATTCACGTTCAAAATCACTCGTTATCCGCACATCCGCCCCCCTCCATTCCGGGATCCGGTCCATTTCAGGATGGTTCCACGGCCCCCCTACCTCAATCAATCTCCCCATCCCCATCAACCCATCCTCAATCTCCTCCACCCCCAGCACCGTCTTTTTTTTCAATCCACTCATCTCACCACCTCCTTTAATGATCCCAAATCCTACCCCACACCCTAGGACATTGGTTGTGCTAGGGAAAATAATGATTTTAAAACGCTACTTAAGAATTTCGGCCAGTGGCTTGGCGATTTCGTAATCCTTAGATTTAAATCCTGGTTGAGTAATTTTTACACAAATAACCGACGGCATATCTTCAGTAAGTAGACCGGGAATCACAAACTTGTCTACGTCCGTTTTATTAATCTGCAGAACCTCTCCCTCGATATATTTTTTTTGGATATCAAAGGTAGTAAAGACCCAATTAGCAATACTTTCAGCAGCAAGACTTATTCTTTTATCAACTGTTTCTTTTGAAATCGAATCCTGCAAAAAGAATAGGTTTTGACACAACCCCTCCTCTTTAATATTTTCTAGAATTTTTTTTGAGAAAAAGGGAAGCTTTTTTGAAGAGACATTTGTTGGGGTATAGCAACGAAGATTCTTTAATAGATTATTTATTTCAGCATTTATACGATGCAGGCACCTATTGATTTTCTTTTTAGAAACTATCTTCTTTTTTATCTGTTTTTTTTTCATTATAAAGCAGCTATTATATCTTCTGGGTTGCCACCAACAGCATTTGATTCATCTTGTTCTCGTTGCCTTAACGCCAATTCATCAGCTTTCTGATAATTTCCGATAAGCCTGTAAAGGATGGATAATTGACCATAGGGGGCTGTTTCTAGTTGTGACTTTGGATTCTCCAAAACTCGAATAGCTTGTTGGTACTCCTTAATTGCTTCCTCATGTTGGCCCATTTTTAATTTATAGTCGCCTAAAGCTCTGTAAATATAAGCAAGATCAGGATCTTTGGATAAGGCAAGTCGCATCATAGAAAGGCCTTCTTCAGTTTTATTTTGTTCCATCAAAAAAAGGGCATAATTTCCAATCAGTATACCGTTGTCGGGATTTATTTCAATAGACCTTCTGTAATGAAAGTCTGCCCGCTCTTTTTTATTCTTTAAACTACTATTATTATAGATCAGGGATAGCAAGTTGTGAACTGACTGATTATTGTATTTGTTTTCTAATAAGTCCAAAAGGAGAACTTCTGCGCTTTTTTCCTGGCCTCCATTATAAAGTGCGCGGGCAAATTGAAAGACATGCTCTAACTTCACTCCAGCATCACCATCAAGTGATTCGATTACCGCGTTTACACACTTAGAAATTTTATCAAGATTTTTAACGTTTTTGCTTTGGTTCCACGGATCCATAATGGGCTCAAGACGCTCATACTTCAATGCGCCTACCTTAATAAACCAATGTAAGACCTTATTGGTGTCGATCTTATACTTAATTTTCAGTGGTGTACCTTTTCGTGCTTGCTCTGGAAGAAGAAACTTAATGCTTCGAGAATAGTGTTGTGGCCCATTATTCATGCCGACAAAGAATGGTATCAGGAGATTTTTCTGGTTATCCCGAGAAATGACAAATTGTTGTTCAAGCTCAATCTCACCCCTCTCAGGAAAGGGTATAGGGTCGCCTGCTTCTATTAAAACATGTGGCAAGCCCTCCTTGTCGAGAATTCCAAACTGCTCGGCAGCAATGTCCTGCAATATCTTTTTGTTACGTTCGTGCTTCCAATATCCAAAAAGAGCCGCTCCCCTCGATACGGAATTTGTCAGATCAGGTGCTGGTAATATTTGGTTAGAAAATTTTTGATTCGATAACCCAGCAAGGCTCTCATAAAGCCTTGCCTTAATGTATGGATTTTTACAGCTACCTCCGTTTAAAAGAATAATATCGATATCTTCTGGATTAATGCCCGCTTTATGACAGCAATCAGCAATTGGGTTGAAAATGGATTCCTCATTTGTTTCTTCGCTCTTAAGAACATCGGAGTCAAAAAAGGGTTCTAGCACAGTATCAAATTCCTTTTTTGTTAGCTTGAAATTAGTTTTTAAGTCTTTTCCAATAGCTTCAATGCCATGCTTTGCCGTGAAACGATGCGTAACGCTTAAATTGTCTGGTGCTGAAAACGGATCCTCGGAGAATTCTCTTTGAATTTTTTCACAAAGCTTCTCTTTCAGTTTTCGCGCAACGCAAAATGTAAGCACATTTTCGATTTTATGTATTTCAGTTTCATTTAGTTGAGCTTTTTGAATGCCCTCTGTTTCATTAAGAGCAGGCCAGATAACTTTTTCCATGATTGCTTTATCAATTTGATCACCTCCATTTTGGTTATACGAAGAAATTGCTAAAGGTATTACGGATATTCCGAGCGCTTGGTTTGCACTTAATTGCGCTTTTAAAAGACACAAATCTAATGTACCACCTCCGTAGTCAAAAACTAAGATGTGTCTTGGATTAGAATCGCTTAAAACAGTTCCTGCTGATTGGTCATTAAGAAAATCCAAAAGTGCAGCATTTGGTTCATCGATTAGGTCGATTGACTCATGGTTGACCCCAAGTGCCTCAAGAGCATTGATGGTTTTCTTTCGCGCGTCGTACCCGAGTGAAGCAGGAACTGTTAAGGTAATTTTACAGTTTGCCAAATCAAAATTTGGAATAGTTTTTTCTGCCTCATCTAGAATTTTTTTTAGGATTAGTTTTACAAAGTCTTTTGGCTGAATAAGGTCCTTTTTTGCGCTAAAGGGATATATTACGCCGCATGTTAAATCGGATTTTGTTGAGAGAAAAAGATTAATGCCTTTACGCATTGGTCCATTGTTCAATCCTTTTTGAACAAGATGGTATGCTTCCCATCCGGTTAAAACCTTCTGGCTTCTAGAATTTTTCTGAATTGCGACGATGGAGGGAATACGTTTTGCTTTAATGTCCTCCCCTTCATCATCTTGAATAAACTCTACGGAATTTACAGGAATAGTACTCGCTTGAGTATTTCTCGGGTCAGGCAGAATATAGGAAGCGCTCGAGTTCGTTGTCCCAAAGTCAATTCCAAGAAAGATGCTATGCTTCATTTTTTTATGTTATGTGTTTGTATTCTTTAACCTGCATTTTAAATTTTTGTCACTTTTATTTTTTGCAAATTCATATTTATTTAGTATATACATATAAAATTAAAACGGTTTAATATATTATTTTCAAAATTTAAGCTTTTGTGCCATAGCGCTTAAGTCCTACTTGCCATTTTGTGGCACCGGGGTTGCTATCCTGAATCAGCTGGCCGCCGTACTTCTCTCGCAGGGCAATCAACCGCTTTTGGACAGCCTCCTTGATCAGGTGGGTGTGGTGATGGCCGGAGCCGTACCCATGCACCACCCTCAACCCCTGATAGGCACCCGCCAGGGCTTCGCTAGCCGCCTGGTTTAACTTCGCCAAGGATTTCTCCACCGTCTCTCCCGAATGCGCCACATCTACATCCAACCACCTCTTCCCATCCTGCCGCACCGCCCCCCTTCCCCCGCATTTGGGACACTCCTCCGCCACCGATCCGATCGGATTCCCGCATTGCCCGCATTCCAGTTTGCTCCTCAGCTTCATTTCATGACTCTTCCATGGAGAATTTCCCACACCCAATTTGGTTCGTGATGTAAGAAGGCGGATGCCAGCATCCAGATAGATCCCCAAAGGCATACAGTGCCCGCACTCAATATCATCTGTCTCCCAAAACCAAGTCCCTTTACAGCCTGATAATCCGGTTTTTTATGTTGGATAGTCCAATGCACCCCCCACCCCAAAACGCTAATCGTGAGCAAAGCGAGCCATAAAAATCGAAAGAAACCATCCACCACGGCCATCAGGGTCAAAACGAAAATCTGGATTTGAATGAAGATTTTCACAACCCCGTCTTTTTTTTGTGATCCAAATTTGTTCCAAACAATAACTCCTGTTCCGACAAACAGATTTAACCCCAACAGAAGCGCGCTTGCCTGGTAAGAATTCATTTCACTCCTCCTGCTTTTTTCGTCTTTTGAGTCGCGGCAGTCCCGGTTTTAGCATTTTGGCAATACGGAGGCGCTTGTTCCTTGTCTTTTTGACACCCCGATCCCATTTTTTCGCAAAATCCACGGCGTGGCGGGCCGCGTCCCGGTAGGCCAGATAGTCCCGGGCCAGGATCATCCGCACATTGATGTTGATCCGTCGGTCCCGGCAGGCCCGTCCCAAAGCCGCCATCATCGCCAACGGGGCCTCCCGCAATAACATGGCGGCCAAGGCCGGATCCTGCCGGTCGGAGAACCGGAAATCCCATGCCCGGTAAAAATCATGTTTTTTGCGGCGATGCAGGATCCTCGCCGGCCGATACACCCCCATGCCCGTCAGCCAGATCCGGTAGGCCCGGTAAAGTTGCCGCCGCAGGACCGGACGGTCCGTCGACAGGCGGTTCATTTGCGGAACAAGCATGCGTCAATCCACCTCGGGCGGCTCAACCCGGGGATTCCACTTGGGATTCAACGAGGGAGGCTGGGGCGGCTCCACGCCCACCCGGCTCTGCCGCTGTTTCAAAAACTTCCGGTCACAGTCCCGGTCCCCTTTCCGTAGTTCCCGCAACTGGGCGGAACGGTCCCGTGCCAGATGCCGCATGACCTTACGGACTTCCGGCCGGATCCGGGGATCCCGCGAGAGTTTCCACAGGGCGATGGCCTTCCCGGCTTCCAGTTCCCAAAGGAGGTTGGTGAACGGCTCATAGTGCAGGGGTTCCATCTCCTCCAGGCTGATGTCCGACCAGCGGCAGAACTGGTCCACGGTGCGCGTCCCGGCGAGAAAATCATCCGGACGGGTCAGAGCCATCCCGCCCAGCAAGACCAGATAGTCATGAAAGAACCTGCGGCGCAGTTTTTTGCGGTCGGCAGGCAGGTTTTTATAGTCGAGCCGGATCACTTGGTTTTCTTTCGCGGAAATGAACTATTTCACCCCACATTTGCCTGCCAACTTAAATCCACATTTATCCAATTTTTTTTTATAAACCCGTGCAGAACCCCTAGGACAAATACAGGGGTACCCGCTGTGATTTTATTTTTAGACCAACCCTTCAAAAGATCGGTTTTTTATGGCACTAATACTTAAATACGGCTTAGTCAGAGATGTGGCTAAATTAACCCTCATCTTTGGGTTCTTGCTCACTGGGTGGACGGCGGCTTTCGGCTATGTCGGCCAATCCCTGCAGGAACTTCAAGCCCAAGCCGAGGAGTTGACGATTCCACCCGATTCTATTCTCCAAGAAGTGAAGAGAAAGGAACTGCCTGGAACCCTGTTTCTGATGGGCTTTCAGGATGATCTGCTTGTTTTCTTCGTCCTTTACGAGGGGTCGTGTGTACGGGAGTGGTACGTCAATCTAACGCTCCAAAAGGCCCTGACCGTCTTGGCCAAATCCGGGATCACCCATGTGGGAGAGCAGAATCCCAGCCACTGGCATTTTGGCGGAGAAAACCGGGGTGCCGACTACTATCCTGATGAAGGAAATCTTTCCGTTTTCAGCTTTTCCCACGCTGACAAGGTGACCGCCTATTACCATCCATCGAATTTGGAAAAACCGAAATAGACTGTTTCCCCAAACGAAGGAATTTATTAAAAAGAACACCAAAGCAGGCGGTGGAATCAAACCTAGATCCTTACCCCAACTGGGCCTTTGGCCCTTGGGGATCATGGCAGGGGTGGTTTTATGGATCGTTCTCACCCCCAAAGGCGAACTAGACGATTGGGCAGGCCAATGGACCATGGAACACTCCTCCCCTGTATTTCAATACTCCGTTCGGTTTCAGCCCCAGGGCAAAAACCTCAAATTCCAGATGGAGGCTTACAGTGGCACCCATTCGGGTTCGATTGAGGGAATTGCCGAACTTAAAAACCCCAATCAAGCCGTCTGGCGGGAGGAGCATCAGGATGAAAAACCGCCTTTTGTCTCAGAGGTTATTTTCAGGAAAGAAGGGGATAAAATATCCGTCTCCGCCAAAAATACGGAATACTACGGCGGTGCAGGCATCTCGTTTGACGAAGGGACCTACCTACGGGGCCCCGCCAGAGAGGACCCCTATCCGCTTTTCTCCCATGAGCTATTGACCCGTGAGGAGGAAGATCGGGTTCGGGCTCTAACCGGTGAGGATTATCCCCTGGTCGTGACCTGTCTCCAATTGGCGAGGATGGATGAGGTCAAAGAGAAGGACTTTCAGGGAAAAGTGGTGGATGGTTTTGTCCGCGGAGCGGCACCCTACATGAATGCCAGGATCACGATCGAAAAGAACGGAGCAATCACTGTCGGCGTGACCGACAGCGAAAAGAATCAAATCCGCATCCACACCACCAGGCCGGATGGAAAAACTCCAACCCCTTTCGATTCATGGGAGACAGCAAACTTTCCTGTGATTTATGTCCAGTCGACCACCCGGTAGGGCCCTAATCCTTACTGAAAGCCCGGATGACGAGGGCCAAGATCACTAAGGGCGGTAGCCCCATCCAGATCGCCGGCATGATCATATTGGCCGCCTGGGCACTGCCTGAATAGCGGATCGTGGTCACAGGAGTCTTGGCCGGTGTGCTGGGGCGATAAGGATTCTTGTAAGGCGCAGGCCGAGCCGGCGGGGTGGCAGCCTCAACCACCCCTCCAATCGCCGCTATCGCAAGCATGCCGCTAATCCACCAGATCCGGATGTTTCTCATGGATCAGATTTTGCCCCTCGAATCCCGGGAATCAAGAGGTCCAATCGGGCTTTATATTTCTATCGAAAGATCGATAGGATCAGCTCAATCCCAAAACCAAAGCCGATGATTACAGCTGACATAACCGATACCCCCACAAGTATTCCAAAGATGCTGATGAGTGTCCTTCTTGTATCGAAAATCTCCGGACCATCGTATGTCGTCCGACCCACCTGAGCGACCTCCGGTTTGGGCAGAATCACCGGCGGCTCTAGGTCGAGTTTCTTCCAATAACGGGTCTCAGGTGAGGCAGCCCCCAGTGTCTCCCGAAATATCTCGCGTTCCTGCAAATGAACCT
>Ga0214917_10003430_pt1 | contig 18286 bp, 8 predicted proteins | sample LL_1208_BB_MetaG_FD_177983 | JGI IMG/M metagenome (GOLD analysis project Ga0214917, IMG submission 177983) | Freshwater microbial communities from Lake Lanier, Atlanta, Georgia, United States - LL_1208_BB | ecosystem: Environmental > Aquatic > Freshwater > Lake | place: USA: Georgia | collected...
ATTCAGAAATTATTGATATGATCAATGACCGTTATGACGCACTCATGAATTTGGAAGAAGAATTCAATGATTCTGATACGGATTCAAATATAGAACCCAATGAATTGGAAATGGAATCAACCGAACTTATTGAACAACATGAAAATGACCCAATCATATTGAATTATGACGAAATCAATCAATATGTCGATCCTCGCGATAAATACCAATTTGAAGAAGAATATTATGGTTATTGTGCGGATTCAACCTGTGCGACATATGGCTCAAATTATGATGGCGGGTACGATTCACATTAGACCAAGATACAAATATAAAAAAATAAATATGTTCATTGCGAATATATTTATTTTTACTAATTTTTTCATTTGCTTTTCAGTATTTTTGTTTTTACACTTTCTTTACTATTTTCGGGAATTGTTTCTAATTTATTACTGTGGAACCTGGTTTTTCTTGTTTTTTGTTTTCTTGTCAAAAAACTTTTTGGTCGTCTTCCAAGAGTTTTTGGTTTTTCTAGCTCTACATTTTTATCATTCCTATTTATTAATAATGTTCCAAATAAAATAACTCCAAGAGCACTACCAAAGATAATCAACATTTTTTCAATTTCTGTATTCATATAATATATATAAATCATGAGAAAATAATTTTTATGCCGAGCACATTTCGCATATTTCGTCATTTTCTGTTCCATGTTCCTTTTTATCAGGTTCTAGAGTAAACTGTTGCGCCTGGTGTTTTGCCTTGCGTCTTAAATAATAAATCCCTGTTTTTAATCCCTTTTTCCAAGAATAAAAATGCATAGACGTCAATGTATTGTAATTTGGATCCTCTAGCCACAAGTTCAAACTCTGGCTTTGACATATAAACGCGCCACGGTCAGCTGCCATATCAATCAAATGTTTCATCGGCATTTCCCACACGATCTTGTATTTTTCGCGTATATGTTCAGGCAACACCGTCAATTGTTGAATACTTCCCTTGTTAGCAATAATATTATTCTTAATCTTTTCATTCCATAATCCCAATGAAATTAAATCTTTCATTAAATATTTATTCGCCACCACGAATTCACCGGCAAGCGTCCGTCTTGTATATAAATTACTTGTCAACGGTTCAAAGCATTCATTATAACCCAAGATTTGCGACGTTGATGCGGTTGGCATCGGAGCAACCAACAATGAATTACGTAGCCCGTATTTTTGAATAGATTCTCGTAATTCATTCCAGTTATAACGAGTGGTTGCCGGATCTACGCCCCACAAATCAAACTGTAATTGCCCCTTTGACGCAGGTGAACCCTCAAATGAACTGTAAGACCCTCTCAATTCATCCTGTTTGATATTTAGAATTTCCGCTACGACTACATTTTGATTCGTCGCATTGTTAAAAAACATTTGAGTCAACTTAGAAGACAAATCTGGATAATCCGTGATATTTTGTTCAAGTTTTAAAGTTTGTCTTATCTTTTCTATATCTTCAGGCGATAATTTTGATCGTATATGTTTTACCAATTCTTTGCGCGATATAGCGACTTCATTACTCCTTTCAAGTGACGCATGATATATTGTTTCAAAAATCATTTTATTGACTTCTTTTGCTTTGTCGCTATGAAATGGTATATCCATCATAATAAAAACATCCGCCAATCCTTGAACACCAATGCCAATCGGTCTATGAAGCATATTACTTCTTTTGGTCTTTTCGGTTGGATAAAAATTGATGTCAATGATGCGATTCAAATTACCAGTGACTACCTTGGTGACACGATGGAGCTCTTCATAATTGAACTCTTTGGTCTCTTGATTTACAAAAGCGGGTAAGGCGATACTTGCCAAGTTACAAACAGCGGTTTCCTTATCGTCAGAAAACTCCATTATTTCACAGCATAAATTTGACGACTTAATGGTGCCAATATTTTTCTGGTTTGATTTAATATTCGCAGCATCTTTATACAATAAGTATGGTGTGCCAGTCTCCATCTGGGCATCCAAGATCTTAAACCATAATTCACGCGCATTCACGACTCTGGTATTCGTTGGTTGCGCCTCGTATTTCATATATAATTCCTTGAATTCGTCCCCATATACATCGGCAAGACCAGGGCATTCGTGAGGACAAAAGAGGGACCACTTTCCATTGTCCTTTACGCGCTCCATGAATAAATCAGACACCCATAGGGCATAAAACAAATCACGAGCTCTTAGCTCCTCATCACCGTGGTTTTTTCTCATGTCTAAAAAATCTTCAATGTCTGCATGCCACGTCTCCAAATAAATCGCAAAGGAGCCATTTCTCCGACCACCACCATTATGTATGACACCATTATGTATTAGATAATTATGTTCTTTTTCCATTTGTAAGTCATATAAAATACCTTCATATTTTGTAGTTTTTACATTTTGAACTCTAGATAATAAATAGTCTCCATAACGTAAGAATTTAAAAAACTGTTTTTCATCATCATACTCAATGTCCATTAATTCACATATTTCTTTAGTTTTTGGAACTCTTAACGTATAACTTATTTTTTTATTTTCAATAATTCCTCTAGTTGTTTCGTGTTTTTCTCCAACTCTATCACGAATATAACCACTTGTCAACATTCCCATTTTCATACATATGAATCTCACACATTCTATTAAATTCAAAGAAGTATTGTCAAATACTAATTCTTTTTTACTATAGCAACCGTCTGTTTGTAATAAACCTTTTAAAATATACTTACATTTTTGGACTGGTAAATTCAACCACTTATGATTTACACGTTTTGTTTTATTATCATCATAAAAGTCATTATATCTGAATGGTAAATGAATACTTCTATTCCAACGAATTTTTGTTGTATTTTCATCAACACGTATGTTATAGTTTACATAGTTTCTTTCAAAATAACTTACTATAAAATCTTTCAAATGCGCTTTGTTAAAAGTATGTATTGTAATTGTTCCGCTACGTGTATCGTCATTATTCATTGAACCGTCTCCTAATATAATTCCATACATATAACAGTCTTCTTCAGTTATATTTGTTATATCATTTACTTTTGTTGGAATTGGAAAAATTAACCAATCTGTATTATTTACATCTTTTGCGTCTACCCATTCAAATTTACAAATATTTTTTTGTATACGATTTTTAATAAGTGAATAGTTTAATCCTTTTGGTTGATTTTTCAATACGTAAATAGGATGTTCTGGTGTTATTCTCAAAGGGAAAATGGAATGCATACTTTCTATTTCAAGAAAATCTCCAGAATAATTATGTTCTAAAACATTTTGTATAGTTTCGGTTTCTCCTTTTAGATTATAAATTTTTGTTTCTCCCACACTACAATTTTGTATTTGGGTTGGTCCATTTGTAGTGTATATAATTGTTTCTGGGTGAACACATTGGTCAACATATTTCGCAGTATTATTAAACACACGCAACATAGGGACAATTCCATTCGATTTTCCATTGGTTCCCCTGATATGTGTTCCTTTTGCGCGAACATTATGAATATGAAGACCAATACCACCTGCCCATTTGGATATTTTTGCACAGTCCTTGAGCGTATTATAAATTCCATCGATACTATCGTCCTCCATGGCAATCAAATAGCAAGAACTTAATTGCGGTCTGGGTGTCCCAGCATTAAACAGCGTGGGTGTAGCATGGGTAAAATATTTTTGAGACATTAAATCATAGGTCTCGCGCACGGCGTCCATGTTATTTCCATGAATTCCCACTGCAACACGCATCCACATATGCTGAGGTCTTTCAACCACAACATCATTTACTTTGAACAAATAGGCGCGTTCTAAAGTCTTAAAACCAAAGTAATCAATCAAATAATCCCGATTGTAATCAATCATTTGTTCCAGTTCATTATGGTTTGCGCTAATAACCATCCATGTTTCATGCGACAATAAAGGCGAGTGTTTTCCGTGGACATCATTATACCAATACAACTGTTCCATGACTTTGTATAACGACGCGTCCGTATTTTTCTGATGATTGGATACCACCACGCGTCCAGCCAAAACAGCATAATCTGGATGTTGTGTAGACATCACAGCGCACTGTTCAGCAGTCAACTCGTCAATTTTAGTAGTCGGGATCTTATCATACAACTGGTCAATGACTTTCATCACCAAAGACGAATAATTGATTTGAATATTTGCTTCCATTCCCAATTTTTTCACCCGATTTAATATTTTATCAAAGGCGATATCCTCTAATTCACCGTCACGTTTGGTAACACGCATATCTATACTTGTCTCATCCCCTGTATTCATTCTATACATATATGGATCATTTTATTTTTAAACCATTTGTTCTTTTACATCTTTTAATTTACGGCTTTAAGCCCTTTTGATGGGAATATATTTAGCACACTTTTGAATTTAAAGACTTCGCGCAAGAAAATTCAACACTGTTGAAATAAATATATTTGTATTATAATATATATAGTATATAAGAATGACAAAAATGAAGATTTTTTTCGGTATATTAATATTTATCATGATATGTATCGCGCTAGGCAATACCGGTATTTTTTCGGGTAACAATAAGTTTTTGAAAGAAGGATTACAAAATTTAGCAAATCCTGGTGAATATCCGTACAGTACTGAATATCCACTTTTAGAAGGAAGTTATCCATATACTGGTTCAAAAACAGTGAGCAATAAAGATTATAACGATATTTGGATGAAATATCCGGTATTTAGAGTTGGTTCTTACGAACAAATTACAAATAATTTAAGATACTGGAGTAATCCCGATGACGGGGAATGTGTTCGTGCTGATATGTGTGACGCTTTATACAAAGACAAGGAGGTATTATCCAACGTAATTCAACCTTTAGGACCTGTTCCAGAAACCATGTCTGGGGTTAGAGTAAATTATTATAATACTGACCAAAATTTGTTTTTGGGACCTCAAGCAGGACCCGAATTACCCGTGTTCGCATAAAAATATTGTAATATAGTAGTATATATTATAATATGACTGAAAATATTCCAAAAGAACATTATTTATTTGAAGCACTCCGCGAAGATCCAAATGTTTATATAGATGATGAAAAAAATGATGTAAAAATTGGTGATACAATTGAATATATTGCGAACAATCAATTAGGAAAAAGAAAATACCATGTTATAGAATCTCTGGATGAAAATGGAAATGTAGAAAAAGGTCTTGAAGAAGTAGATTTTACACCTTCAAAAAAAATGAATATGTTAAACGATTTTACACAAACAGAATCACCAAAAGAATCAAATGACGAACCAGAACCATCCATATTTAAATTTCACTGGTATCCTGACGACGGGTCAAAAGGAGGAAAGAAAAAACACAAAAAAACACAACATAAACGAACCAGAAAACAAAGAATCAAATCTAAATCTAAATCTAAATCCAAATCTAGAATGATGAAAAGTAAAAAATATAGGCGAACTAAAAAATAAATCAGCTGTAATTTATTTAGACAAAATCTCCCTCTTGTATTTTCATCATCATTTCTTGGGTCTCATCAATAGACTCTGTGCGTATTTTAATGATAGGTGACGACGCCACGGGTGGAGAGCATGATACAGTGTCGTTATTTTTTTTAATACTAATCAAACAGCCGCTTCCGACGGGTTCATGAGAATCGGCTTTCTTGGCACGCTTTTTGGGCTCCCTGTGGGAAAACCCGGTTTGGCGTTCTTTCTCCACGATCTCCCATAATTCTTTCATGGCACCCACATTATCGTGAAACCATTTTTGATTTCGTTGAACCAATACACAACTGATTTGTTCCAATTTCCAATAAATATTTTTGATCCAAGTCATGGTGTCTTCGTTTTCGTCCATTTGTTTTTCTTCCCATACCAGAAAATCCTCATGATTGTCAATATGTAACGGTTTGTATTTATAAACTGGATTTCCATTTTTGTTTGAGAAATACATAATAATTCCTTTTATATTTCCATCCGCGGACTCCGCAAATTCACCATCTTTATTGAATTCGTCCTCGTTCGCATATTCAATAAATTTCGTCTCTAAAAAGTCACATTCGTCCAAGTCACATACCTCCATTTGTTGTTGCATTTGTACCCAATATTCCTTTTTAGGAACACCATCAATTTCCCGGCTGACCGGATTTTTTATCTCCAACATTCGCCCATAGATTGGACTACTGGGTTCAATATTAATACCGTCTGGTGACGCACCAATAAAATGATAGGTGTCGTGTTGAATACATCCAAAATCACCGACCGTGGTTTTGTACAAATGCTCATAAACCATCACAGAAATCGGCTCATATTTTTGTCCCCAATGTAATGCCGAATTGACATTTACTTGGGTTTGTGAAGATTCCAACTTTTCTGGATTTGGTATATAAGGAGGTACACATTTTTCATAGATCAATTGGTTTCTGCTGGATTCATTCTCAAACACCTTATAAGCATTACTTGCGGTGATTAAATTGTGACGATATGTATACCATTCGGATGTCCTTTGGGCAGGCTGGTCTTTGTTTTTTATTTTTTTGATTTTTTCTTGAATGACCTTTGTATCCGGTTTATGTAATACTAGAGTATTTGAATGTGACCTTCTTGGATACATGTTATAAAATAGTTCAAATGAATTGTCAATAATTGATTTGATTTCATCCTTGAAATAATCCTCATTTCTATCAAAATACAGATTTTCAAAATAAATATTCAGTAAATCCTGAATGTATTCGGTCATTATATCGTGAAAATCTGGTTCGCAAATGGCGTTTGGATTGTCCTCTATATATTCATACATGTCTTCCACAGTGGATTCAACGATTTCCATTTCGTCACTGGGGGTTAATGATGCGGTAGATGATAAGTCATCATCATCAAGGTCGTAGTCTGTATCACTTTTAAAATCTTTATCCCAATCTTCATCCACCTCGCCCAACACATCTTCTAAATCACTCAAATCATCCAAATAATTTGTATTTGTATTCATTTATCAAACTGTTGATTGTTTATTATTAACTATTATATTATATGATTTTGTATTTATATTCATTCCAAATATAAATACAATTATAAATCAATTTTTATTCATCTTCTGGATCTTCATTTTCTACAATGTTTTTTAATGTTCCCTTCACTTTTTTTGGAGGAAGACTTTTTAGTGTAGAAACGCGCTTGGTATCCAAATTTCTCAATGTAAAATGATTACTGGTTTTGTTGTAAAATAATCCAGGAATTTCCTTTACCTCACCTGTTAATTTATCATATATGACATCCTTTACACGTTGTAGTTTTTTCCTATCAAGCGACTCTTTTAAGAACTTGATTAAATTGTTTTTCTCCTCTTCTGTGTATTCCTTTTCTTTCGCATACAATTCAGCATACGCCAATAACTTTTGGATTTTGACAGTTTTGTCCAATTTCGCCCAAGGTTCGGCTTTGTTTGTCATTTTTTCGTTTTCCAAGAAATTTTCCAGGTTATTCATATTATTCGTAGTTTTTGTTTCTTGAATCACATTACCACTCATCAACATGGTTTTATATTTGATGTTTTTTAATTCAACACATTCATCTTTTTTTTCTGTACTAGTAGTGGACATTTTGTAATTATAATGTAATATATAGGATTAATTTTAACCCCTTTTCATAATATGTTATTTTTATGTTATTTTGGAACAAATAATAATAATCACGCATTATATGAATGAAAAAACAAATGAAAAAAAGGTAATCATTAATGGAACTGTCGCGAAATACCAAATGAAAAAGGTAATTAAAAAACCAGAAGATGTAAAAGAACGAAAAACGATGGACCATATTTCTCTCGAGATGTTTTCTTGGGAAAGTCAATACTCATTATTAAATATGTTGAACACAAAAACAAATGATGACCCTACATCAATCCTGGTAAAGAAACAAATAATGAGTAAATTGAATAATTATAAACAACAAGATGTTCTTAAAAAGGTACATGATGAGAGAAAACTGATTCATTTGGATCAAGTCATTGGTAAATTACAAGAAAGTGGATTGAAATGTCTTTATTGTAAGGAAGAAGTCTATTTATTATACAAGATGGTGAGAGAAATGAAACAATGGACTTTGGACCGGATTGACAATGATATAGGGCATTTTCATGATAATGTGGTTATTTCTTGTTTAGACTGTAATTTAAAACGACGGAAAAAAAGTAGTCATGCGTTTTTGTTCACGAAACAGATGAATATTGTTCGGGTAGATCACCTGGACGACGGGGATAAGGATGACAAGGATAAACCCTGATGAAACCTAATTGCGATAAAAACAAAATCTTATATTATATCTATATATTATTGAATTTAAGATGAATTTTATTGAATGGAAATGGACATGTGGAGAGAAAATGGACAAAACACCGAGGATTCCTCCAACAATCGTGAAAAAGGATGAATATTATCGGGAAGAACCGTATCAGCAACAACATCAAACCTCTGAAAATCACGAAAGAACCGCATATGAACAATCACTACTTTCTGAAAATGATATATGGTCCATAGATGGGTCCGTTTTTATAGACAAACCGTTGAATAAAAGGGAAGATAATTATAACAAAATGTCTGAACGGGAAATGTTTGGACAAATCAATCAAAATCCTTTTTTGGTTCAAAACAATTATTTAGATGATTTGATGAATCAAGAAAAGTTTTTGAAACCCATGAGTACGAGCAGTGAAAAAGAAAAAACTACGAGTAATTCTAATTATGAATAACCCTAACTTTCTCTCTTTGATGTTGATTTTCAAAAGTAAAAACGGTTTAAAATTTTATATTTGTTATTTCATTTCATAACAAATATAACTTTCAATATTTATTTTTTATTTTATTTCATCTTATTTGATGTAGACACAATCATGGAGAATATAAATTATCGTGTATCCGTACTATTGACCCATTTGTAAGGACCATCACCTTTTACCAATGTATTTTCTTTTAATGGTTCAACCTCAAATTCCAATCTTGTTCCATGAACAATCCAATAAAATTTACCATTTGGTCCATATACGGTGAATTTATTATCAACCACTTCTGAGGCGTTGTAGTTTATAATTGTGATTCCATTATAAATTGGTGTTATTTGTATTGTCATATTGGTACATATTTTTTCAACATAATCTGGTAAATAAATGGTTACTGAAATATCATCTGTTATTTCATTCTTTCCTCTATAGTAAACACCTGCTTCGGGACCTTCTAAACAACCATGAACTAAATATTTACTTTTATCTATTGGGTGGTCTATTACGAAAGTTTTGGTAGTGTATTTATATTTTTTAATATCAGAATCATCATAATACATTATATTTACTGAGTCATTTGTTTGTTTTTCAACCGGTATTTGCTTTTCTTGAATTGAAACAATATTTTGTATTGTTTCTTTTGTTTGTGTTGATGTTTGTTTTAATTCTTGTATTTCTTTTACAGTAATACCAATTAATCCTATATAATTGATTGATTGATTTTCTGTGCCATCTTTTTTACCTGTTACCAAAAATGGATATTGTTCTTGAAGTTCGTGTGCTATAAATCCAATATCTGGTTTATTTAAAACGATATTATAGTAATTAACAGGTCGTAAATTATTCACATTGAAAATACCTATATTTAAATTTTGAACATTTTTTTTAATACGATAATCTGATGTTGCGTTAAATATATTTGCGGTTACTGTTCCAGAGAATGAACCCGCCGCACCGCTTACTGTTCCAGAGAATGAACCCGCCGCACCGCTTACTGTTCCAGAGAATGAACCCGCCGCACCGCTTACTGTTCCAGAGAATGAACCCGTCGCACCGAATACATTTCCTCCTGTAGTGAAACCAGCAGCGCTTACTATTCCTGAAAAAGTCGCAGTAATACCTTTACTAGAAATTTCACTCCATATTGATCCATTAGAATATTTCATTGTTGTTGTTGTTGTATCATAATAAATGGAACCCGCAATACCTGTGACACCTGATCCTGATGTATAACCGCCCACATTTATTACACCTTGCGCATTGATGGTGTTGTAACTGGTATAAATATAATTATTATCATAAATAACAGCAGTTATATATTGTCCAGATGATGACATTGCGACACTATACCAATTTCTGTTTGTAACTTGTGTTGATGTCCAACTATAACCATAATTTGAAGAAACATAAATTAATCCAATATAAACAACCGCGGTTTGATATTGTCCAGAAGAAGACATTGCTACATTAAACCAACGTTTTGTAGCACCAATACTTGTATCTTGAGTCCAGGTAATACCATAATCCGACGAAATATAGATAAATCCTCCATCAACAACCGCGGTTTGATATTGTCCAGAATCTGATGAAGCAACTCCATTCCAATTTTGGGTTCCTATACTTGTATTTGTTGACGTCCATGTAACACCATAATTGGAAGAAATATAAATATAATCTCCATTAACAACAGCGGTTTGATATTGTCCAGAATCTGATATTGTGATACTACGCAAATTTTTATTTGTAATTAATGTCCAAGTAATGCCATAATTGGAAGAACGATATGTTTGATTACTACCACTAGCTGTTTGATATTGTCCTGATGCCGACATTGCTAGAGAAAACCAACTTTTTGTAGCACCAATACTTGTATCTTGAGTCCAGGTTATTCCATAATTAGAAGAAATATAAAGATAATTATTATAAGCTACGGCTGTTTGATATTGTCCTGATGCGGATACTGCGACACAAGCCCAATTTCGGGTTCCTATACTTGTATTTGTTGACGTCCAAGTATTTCCATAATCTGACGAAATATAAATATACTCACCATCAACAACTGCGGTTTGGTATTGTCCTGACGCAGACATTGAGTTACTATACCAATTTTTACCCGAAGCAACACTTGTATTTTGAATAAAATTTCTTCCATAATTGCCTGTTGGACCGGCTACACCATAATCGGTGGTTCGAGTTGAGAAAATATCTGAATAGGACCCTGGCATCAAACCGGGAGTATTGGTTGTTCCACCACCAATGGCGTATGCGAATTGTAAATAACCGTTTGATGTTGCGGTTAAGGTGGCACCATAAAGCAAACCTGTCGCACTTAATGCAGTAATTCCAGTTATACCACTACCACTACCACTTCCTGCGGGTCCTGGGGGACCAGTAGCACCAGTAGCACCAGTTTCTCCAACACCTGTAGCACCCTTCGCACCTGTTGCTCCAGTCGCACCTGTTGCTCCAGTAGCACCAGTAGCACCAGTTTCTCCAGCACCTGTATCACCCTTCGCACCTGTTGCTCCAGTCGCACCTGTTGCTCCAGTCGCACCTGTAGCACCCGTCGCACCTGTATTACCCGTCGCGCCAGTAGCACCTGTTGCTCCAGTCGCACCTGTAGCACCCGTCGCGCCTGTAGCACCAGTTATACCTGTATTACCCGTCGCGCCAGTAGCACCTGTTGATCCTGTTTCTCCAACACCTGTAGCACCCTTCGCACCTGTTGCTCCAGTCGCACCTGTTGCTCCAGTAGCACCAGTAGCACCAGTTTCTCCAACACCTGTAGCACCCTTCGCACCTGTTGCTCCAGTCGCACCTGTTGCTCCAGTCGCACCTGTCGCTCCTGTCGCGCCTGTAGCACCTGTAGCACCAGTTATACCTGTATTACCCGTCGCACCCGTCGCACCCGTAGCACCAGTTATACCTGTATTACCCGTCGCACCCGTCGCACCTGTCGCTCCCGTTGCGCCTTTCGCTCCCGTCGCGCCAGTAGCACCTGTTGATCCTGTTTCTCCAGCACCCGTCGCACCCGTCACACCAGTCGCACCTGTCGCTCCCGTCGCGCCTGTAGCACCTGTAGCACCTGTAGCACCCGTCGCACCTGTAGCACCAGTTATACCTGTATTACCCGTTGCACCCGTCGCACCTGTAGCACCCGTCGCGCCTTTCGCTCCCGTCGCGCCAGTAGCACCTGTTGTTCCTGTTTCTCCAGCACCCGTCGCACCTGTTGCTCCAGTTGCTCCAGTCGCACCCGTAGAACCCGTCGCACCAGTTTCGCCAGAACTACTGGCACCCGCACCAATCGTATTCCAAGTTGATCCATTAGAATATTTCAATGTTGTTGTTGTTGTATCGTAATAAATGGAACCCGCAATACCCGTAACACCTGATGCTGTTGTATAACTACCTACATTTATTACACCTTGCGCATTGATGGTGTTGTAACAGGTGTAGATGTAACCAGCGGACCCGTAAACCGCAGTTATATATTGACCAGATCCTGATATTGCTACATAAAGCCAATTTAGTGATGATGCGGTTGATGTCCACGTTGCGCCATAATTTGATGAAACATAAATATTTGAACTAGTCGCTGTTGCGACTTGATATTGTCCTGATGCGGATATTGCAACACGATTCCAACTTTTTGTTGATCCAACACTTGTATCTTGAGTCCAAGAATTTCCATAATCAGATGAAATATAAATATAATTAGCACTACTATTCGCTGTTTGATATTGTCCTGATGCGGACATTGCTACACTATTCCAATTTAGTGATGATGCTGTTGTTTTCCAAGTTATACCATAATCGGATGAAATATAAATATTTGAAGAACTAGTAGAAGTAGCGGTTTGATATTGCCCAGATGCTGATATTGCGACTTGAGTCCAAAGTTTTGTTCCTATACTTACATTCGTTGGTGTCCAAGTGGAACCATAATTAGATGAAATATAAATATAATTATTCAACGCACATGCGATTTGGTATTGTCCGGATGCGGATACTGCTATACCAGTCCAGGTATATGTTGATGTGATACTTGTATCTATATTCCAAGTTGTACCATAATTGGATGAAATATAAATATTTCCATTCGTTATACCCGCTGTTTGATATTGTCCGGATGCGGACATTGCTACACTAATCCAATTTAGTGATGATGCGGTTGTTGTCCAATTTTTACCATAATTTGATGAAATATAAATAGTTGAAGAACTAGCAACAGCGGTTTGATATTGTCCGGAAGCTGATATTGCTATTCCTTGCCAACTTTTTGTTGAACCAACACTTGTATCTTGAACCCAATTTCTTCCGTAATTACCAGTTGGACCCGCTACACCATAATCAGTGGTTTGAGTTGAGAAAATATCTGAGTATGAACCTGGTAGTAATCCTGGTGTATTGGTTGTTCCACCGCCGATGGCATATGCGAATTGTAAATAACCATTTGAGGTTGCTGTTAAGGTAGCACCATAACTTAATCCAGTTGCACCTAATGCGGTAATACCAATGATTCCAGGAGAACCAGTCGCACCAGTTGACCCAGTGGCACCTGTGGGTCCAGTTTCACCTGTACCAGTTGCTCCAGTAGAACCAGTAGCACCAGTTGCGCCTGTCGCACCAGTTTCGCCAGAACCAGTCGCACCCGTAGAACCCGTCGCGCCAGTTTCGCCAGAACCACTGGCACCCGCACCAATCGTATTCCAAGTTGATCCATTAGAATATTTCAATGTTGTTGTTGTTGTATCGTAATAAATGGAACCCGCAATACCCGTAACACCTGATGTTGTTGTATAACTACCTACATTTATTACACCTTGCGCATTGATGGTGTTGTAACAGGTGTAGATGTAACCAGATATCCCGTAACCCGCAGTTATATATTGTCCTGATGCTGATATTGCGACAGAAAACCAATTTACTGATAATGCGGTTGATGTCCATGTTGCGCCATAATTTGATGAAACATAAATATTTGAAGAACTAGAAACTGCGACTTGATATTGTCCTGATGCGGATATTGCAACACGATTCCAACTTTTTGTTGATCCAACACTTGTATCTTGAGTCCAAGTTTGCCCATAATCAGATGAAATATAAATATAATCACCAGTAGCATTCGCTGTTTGATATTGTCCTGATGCGGACATTGCTATACCACGCCAACTTAGTGATGATGCGGTTGTTTTCCAAGTTATACCATAATCGGATGAAATATAAATATTTAAACTAGCTGCAACAGCGGTTTGATATTGCCCAGATGCTGATATTGCGACACGATACCATGTTTGTGTTCCTATACTTACATTCGTTGATGTCCATGTTACTCCATAATTAGATGAAATATAAATATAATTACCAGTAGCAGCCGCTATTTGATATTGTCCGGATGCGGATACTGCTACACCATTCCAGGTATATGTTGATGTGATACTTGTATCTTGAGTCCAGGTTACACCATAATTCGATGAAGTATAGATATAATTAGTGGTACTTATAACTGCTGTTTGATATTGTCCCGATGCGGACATTGATACATTAGACCAATTTAGTGATGATGCGGTTGATGTCCAATTTTTACCATAATTTGATGAAATATAAATAGTTGAAGCATTAGCAACAGCAGTTTGATATTGTCCAGATGCGGACATTGCCAACCCGTTCCAAGATTTTGTTGAACCAATACTTGTATCTCGGATCCAAATTCTGCCATAATTACCCGTTGGACCAGCTACACCATAATCAGTGGTTTGAGTTGAGAAAATATCTGAGTATGAACCTGGTAGTAATCCTGGAGTATTGGTTGTTCCACCGCCAATGGCATATGCGAATTGTAAATAACCATTTGAGGTTGCTGTTAAGGTAGCACCATAACTCAATCCAGTTGCACCTAATGCGGTAATACCAATGATTCCAGGAGAACCAGTCGCACCAGTTGACCCAGTGGCACCTGTGGGTCCAGTTTCACCTGTACCAGTTGCTCCAGTAGAACCAGTAGCACCAGTTGCGCCTGTCGCACCAGTTTCGCCAGAACCAGTAGCACCAGTTGCGCCTGTCGCGCCAGTTTCGCCAGAACCAGTCGCACCTGTTGACCCAGTAGCACCAGTTGCTCCAGTAGCACCAGTAGCACCAGTTCCACCCGTCACACCAGTAGCACCAGTTCCACCAGTAGCACCAGTTCCACCTGTCGCACCAGTTCCACCGGTTGCTCCGGTTCCACCCGTTGCACCAGTAGCACCAGTTCCACCCGTTGCTCCAGTAGCACCAGTTCCACCCGTCGCACCAGTAGCACCAGTAGCACCAGTAGCACCAGTAGCACCAGTAGCACCAGTTCCACCAGTAGCACCAGTTCCGCCCGTTGCTCCAGTAGCACCAGTTCCTCCAGTAGCACCAGTAGCGCCAGTTCCTCCAGTAGCACCGGTTCCGCCCGTTGATCCAGTAGCACCAGTATCACCCTTCGCACCAGTTCCACCCGTCGCACCAGTTCCACCGGTTGCTCCAGTAGCACCAGTTCCACCCGTCGCACCAGTAGCACCAGTTCCACCCGTCGCACCAGTAACACCAGTTCCACCAGTAGCACCAGTAGCACCAGTTCCACCAGTAGCACCAGTAGCACCAGTAGCGCCAGTTCCTCCAGTAGCACCAGTTCCGCCCGTTGCTCCAGTAGCACCAGTTCCACCCGTTACTCCAGTTCCTCCAGTAGCACCAGTTCCACCCGTCGCACCAGTAACACCAGTTCCGCCCGTTGCTCCAGTAGCACCAGTTCCACCCGTTGCACCAGTAACACCCGTCGCACCAGTAGCACCAGTAGCACCAGTAGCACCAGTAGCACCAGTTCCACCAGTAGCACCAGTAGCACCAGTTCCGCCCGTTGCTCCAGTAGCACCAGTAGCGCCAGTTCCTCCAGTAGCACCGGTTCCGCCCGTTGCTCCAGTAGCACCAGTATCACCCTTAGCACCAGTTCCACCCGTCGCACCAGTTCCACCGGTTGAACCAGTTCCACCAGTAACACCCGTCGCGCCAGTTCCACCAGTAACACCCGTCGCGCCAGTTCCACCAGTAGCGCCAGTTCCACCTGTCGCACCTGTAGCACCAGTTCCACCAGTTCCACCAGTTCCGCCCGTTGCTCCAGTTCCGCCTGTTGCTCCAGTAGCACCAGTTTCACCAGTAGCACCAGTTCCGCCAGTTGCTCCAGTAGCACCAGTTCCACCAGTAGCGCCAGTAGCACCTGTTCCACCAGTAGCACCAGTTCCACCAGTAGCACCAGTAGCACCTGTTCCACCAGTAGCACCAGTAGCACCAGTTCCGCCCGTTGCTCCAGTAGCACCAGTTCCACCCGTCGCACCAGTAGCACCAGTAGCGCCAGTTCCTCCAGTAGCACCGGTTCCGCCCGTTGCTCCAGTAGCACCAGTATCACCCTTCGCACCAGTTCCACCCGTCGCACCAGTTCCACCAGTAACACCCGTCGCGCCAGTTCCACCCGTCGCGCCAGTAACACCAGTTCCACCAGTAGCACCAGTATCACCAGTAGCACCAGTAGCGCCAGTTCCACCAGTAGCGCCAGTTCCACCAGTAGCGCCAGTAGCACCAGTTCCACCCGTCACACCAGTTGCTCCAGTTCCACCAGTATCACCCGTCGCACCAGTAGCACCAGTAGCACCAGTAGCACCAGTAGCACCAGTAGCACCAGTTCCACCCGTCGCGCCAGTAACACCAGTTCCACCAGTAGCACCAGTAGCACCAGTTCCACCAGTAGCACCAGTAGCACCAGTTCCACCGGTTACTCCAGTTCCTCCAGTAGCACCAGTAGCGCCAGTTCCTCCAGTAGCACCAGTTCCGCCCGTTGCTCCAGTAGCACCAGTTCCGCCCGTTGCTCCAGTAGCACCAGTATCACCCTTCGCACCAGTTCCACCCGTCGCACCAGTTCCACCGGTTGCTCCAGTTCCACCAGTAACACCCGTCGCGCCAGTAACACCAGTTCCACCAGTAGCACCAGTATCACCAGTAGCACCAGTAGCGCCAGTTCCACCAGTAGCGCCAGTTCCACCAGTAGCGCCAGTAGCACCAGTTCCACCCGTCACACCAGTTGCTCCAGTTCCACCAGTATCACCCGTCGCACCAGTAGCACCAGTAGCACCAGTAGCACCAGTAGCACCAGTAGCACCAGTTCCACCCGTCGCGCCAGTAACACCAGTTCCACCAGTAGCACCAGTAGCACCAGTTCCACCAGTAGCACCAGTAGCACCAGTTCCACCGGTTACTCCAGTTCCTCCAGTAGCACCAGTAGCGCCAGTTCCTCCAGTAGCACCAGTTCCACCAGTAGCACCAGTAGCGCCAGTTCCTCCAGTAGCACCTGTTCCACCAGTAGCACCAGTAGCACCAGTTCCACCAGTAGCACCAGTTCCACCGGTTGCTCCAGTTCCGCCCGTTGCTCCAGTAGCACCAGTTCCACCAGTAGCACCAGTTCCACCCGTCGCACCAGTAGCACCAGTTCCACCAGTAGCACCAGTTCCACCAGTAGCACCAGTTCCGCCAGTTGCTCCAGTTCCGCCAGTTGCTCCAGTAGCACCAGTTCCGCCCGTTGCTCCAGTAGCACCAGTTCCACCAGTAGCGCCGGTTCCACCCGTTGCTCCAGTAGCACCAGTTCCACCAGTAGCGCCGGTTCCACCCGTTGCTCCAGTATCACCAGTTCCACCAGTAGCACCAGTTCCGCCAGTTGCTCCAGTCGCACCAGTTCCACCAGTAGCGCCAGTAGCACCAGTTCCACCAGTAGCACCAGTTCCGCCTGTTGCTCCAGTAGCACCAGTTCCACCAGTTCCACCAGTAGCACCTGTTCCACCAGTAGCACCAGTAGCACCAGTTCCACCAGTAGCACCAGTTCCACCGGTTGCTCCAGTTCCGCCCGTTGCTCCAGTAGCACCAGTTCCACCAGTAGCACCAGTTCCACCCGTCGCACCAGTAACACCAGTTCCACCAGTAGCACCAGTTCCACCAGTAGCACCAGTAGCACCAGTTCCACCAGTAGCACCTGTTCCACCAGTAGCACCAGTAGCACCAGTTCCACCGGTTACTCCAGTTCCTCCAGTAGCACCAGTTCCGCCCGTTGCTCCAGTAGCACCAGTTCCACCCGTCGCACCAGTAACACCAGTTCCACCCGTCGCACCAGTCGCACCAGTAGCACCAGTAGCACCAGTTCCACCAGTAGCACCAGTTCCGCCCGTTGCTCCAGTAGCACCAGTTCCACCCGTCGCACCAGTAGCACCAGTTCCACCCGTCGCACCAGTAGCACCAGTTCCACCAGTAACACCAGTTCCACCCGTCGCACCAGTAGCACCAGTAGCACCAGTTCCACCGGTTGCTCCAGTTCCGCCTGTTGCTCCAGTAGCACCAGTTCCACCAGTAGCACCAGTAGCACCAGTTCCACCAGTAACACCAGTTCCACCCGTCGCACCAGTAGCACCAGTAGCACCAGTTCCACCGGTTGCTCCAGTTCCGCCTGTTGCTCCAGTAGCACCAGTTCCACCAGTAG
>Ga0214917_10003431_pt1 | contig 18286 bp, 12 predicted proteins | sample LL_1208_BB_MetaG_FD_177983 | JGI IMG/M metagenome (GOLD analysis project Ga0214917, IMG submission 177983) | Freshwater microbial communities from Lake Lanier, Atlanta, Georgia, United States - LL_1208_BB | ecosystem: Environmental > Aquatic > Freshwater > Lake | place: USA: Georgia | collected...
TTACTATTTTTAATCTTTAATCTTTATTCTGAGTCATCACATATCATCACATTTTTCATAGAACCGTATCCAACAGCTCATGATCAACATTTCATGAAGCAGAATACATCATTAAATCAAGATGTTTTTTGTACCTATTACGGATACAAAACTGTTTCAGACAATAATGGCCAAGTAGTTTTTCCACTTAAAACACAAGATTCAAATTTCTACTTACTCATAACTGATCAAGCGGAACCTGTTTTCATGCTCCATAACACCTTAAGTCATTGGAAGGTTCCTGCAGGAAAACCTTATGAGCTGTTTTCAGTAAGCAGACTTTATGATGAGGAAACTAAAACTCATTTTTGGTCTATTGAGCAAACACAATTAACGCAAGATGGTCAAATTCCTTTTAACACAATTACTATCGTTGCAGATTCAAAAAGCTTTTACATACCTACAGGTATTTCAATTACTACCGAAAGTCAACATTATGTACTGCCAACCTTGTACATAAAAAATGAAACAAAGTTACCTTTGTCAGCTTTACAATTTTTAGAAAATTGTGAATTTTTTGCTCCACTTGCCCCTACCAATAAAACAAGCCCTGCTGTATAAAAAAGTGGTTACTGGTGAAAGCTAAAATCATGGTATACTATCTTCTCTAAACTTGAATAAACCCTTGTTAATAAAGGAATATTTATGAAGCTTCAGATTTCATTTGATGACCCTATTCTTGAAAAGAACATAGAAATGGCACAGCAGGTGGTCCATTATTGTGATGTTTTAGTAATCGGAACCTTACCACTTTTTAAGCATGGAATTACGATCTTAGAACGATTTCGTAAAGAGTTTCCTGATAAAACTATCTTTACTGACTGTAAAATAGTCAATAAAGGCCGTGACGCTGCCGCTCTTTTTTCTCTTGCTGGCACAGATTGGATTTCTGTTGTAGCAGGAACTAACCGAGAAGTTATTCATGGAGCGTGCTCAAAAGCCCATGATTTAGGGAAAAAAGTTATTTTAGACTTTATTAACGCTGGAACTCCTGGTCAAGAAACTTTAGAAGCAAAAAGCCTTGGCGCTGACGCAATTCTTTTACATCAGCCAGCTGAGAGCAAGGACGATTTAGTTTTCTTTGAACAATGGGAAATGGTAAAAGGAAATACCTCATTACCCATTATTATTGCAACAAAACGGGGGCGTGAAAATCTAACACAACTCTGTGCTTTTAATCCTGATAGTATCATTGTAGGAAAATCAATCACAGATAATGCTGACCCTGTGGCAGAAGCACAATTTTTTTACAATCAGTGCAAATAATTCAACATACTCTTATCCAATGTATTGTTGGCCTTGAATAAACTGCTTATCATTCAGTTGGCTGATTATATTATTAATATCAGTTTGAGCAGTTTGATAATCAACTCCTGCTAAATAGGCTTGCCAATAAAAATTACGCGCTAAGTAATGCAAATTGGTAATCCAACTGCATGCAATAGAAAACCATTGCGCCTGCAGTAAACCAGTTTTTGCAGCAAGCGCTGCATCAATCCATTTTAAACATTGATTACAAATATCTGGGCCAAAGGTTGTTTGACTTGCCCAATATTGTAATGTCTGAGGATACAGTTGCTGAGCATTTGCAAAACTCAGTGAATGCCATTGAACAAAGCTTGTATTAATGAAATTTTGTATTTCATAAAATCTTGATACTGCTCCACTTTCTGATGCTTGCACAGAAATAACAGGCAATTTTTGACTGGCTGAAGCAGTTGTTCCAAATGCTGGAGCTTTAGAAAAAATCTGAGCAATATATTGAGTTGGAATAATATCAGAAACTGACACGTCCGATGATTGGGAAGTAGAGGCAGGAAGCACCGCATTTGCAATAGCAATAGTTTGCGCATAATAATAGACTGCATTTAAAAGATCATTTTTCATGATCGTATAAGCTTTACCCAATGTATCAGATTGCAAACTGGTTGTTCCACCTGCCATAAAATCTGCCACTCCTACTTGCTGCGAGCCAATTTGACCACTTTTTGTAAGCGTTTGAAATGATGGTTGTTGGATTGAAGCAACACCTTGAAACACTGTTGAAGTTGCATCTTGAGGTAAAAGTGAGAAAGTAACCCCTGTTGTAGATGAATTATACATGGTGTTGCCAAACTGATCTTTTTGCAAAAATAGTTGTGGATAATTTCCAATAGCAGGATACAAATACGCTGGATGGTTAGCATCAATACCTATTTGTGCTACATTTTCCACTTTCCATATTTTTTCTGGAGCATATGTTTTAGTTGTGTCTTTTGCTAAAATACCACTTACTTTTTCTGTGTAAGTTGCTTTTTGCCCATCTGGTGTAAGATCGCATAATAACTGTTGATAAGCATTATATCCAAATCGAGCTAAGTAATAAGAACCAAGTTGTGTTAATACTTTTAAAATTTTGGCTCGTATGACCATTAATTTTGCTTGAACATCTGGAAATGACTGTCCAGCATTTGCATCTAATTGTAAAAAATTAACTAATTGTTGTTCTGCAATTAAATAAAACTTCCATGCTTCCTTAAAATTGAATAATGCATCAAAACCTGGTACTGGCTTTGGATATACTGTATTACTTGAAGGATAAAAAGTTGTTTCAGGATCTATTTTTTGTGTTATACACAGATCCCCTGCTGCTTCTAATGATTGTATAGCTGTTATTATTGCAGGACTGGTTAGATTATAATTTTGCGATAACGAACTTGTGTAATACGCAACTTGATTAGCATAGTTACAAGAAAGTTGTGCCATTGCTTTATACGAGCTGGTTGCAGGATCTCCAACAAAAAATAAACTATTAATCTGAATCTGTTGCGAATAACCTTGTGCATATAATTTATATATTTGCCCTCGAGCTGAGTCCGCTCCATAAGCGGTTATAAAATCTAATAAAGATCCATATACTCCAAAAAGATCTATAAATAAACTTTGAAATTTTTGATAAAGATCACTGTAATTACCAAATGAATCTTTAAATCTTTGATCTTGTTTAAGAGCTACTAATTTTTTATATTGGTCAGTTGCTTGTAACTGTTTTATTTTTGACCATATCAAAAGAGCTTGTGCTAAGTAAGCATTAAGCATTGCTGATTGGGCTACTGCTTGTTGCGTTGCATCATGCAAAGGAAACAGAATTTTATTTTCATAACTTAATGGATCAGACCCTTTTGCATAAAGCGGATAAAGATTAGAATACAAAGTATAAGCAGTATTAAGCTCATTAGAAAAACGAGGCAATGGAGGTACTGGAATATTATTCATAATTAACACCCAATCAGAATCATCATTATCAGAACTACTTAAAACAGTGCTCCTATCAATCTGAACTATTTTAACACTCATTTTTGCAAAAATACGCTTTCCATTAATGACTATTCCTGTCGTTAAAGCTTTAGTCAATTGATTTTTATAATCTGTAATATACTCTTCAAGACGAGGGTCTTGTGGCGCTTGTCGCTGTAAATGTTCTCGATACAATGGAACAGCAAAAAGATCTACAACTTTTAACATCCACGCAGCAGAGGTATTACCTATTTTGTTTTGTTCTGTGATTGATGAATTAACAAACTCTGTATAATCTTTAAATAGTGTTGGGATCATTTTTACAGGAATTCTTTGTTCATTATATCGTGATAAATATACTGGAGTATCAGGAAGATACGTAGCTAAAACTGTATCTAATGATTGTTGATTAGTAACTGTTAACAATTGATTGACATCTGACTTTAAAGAAACCCCATCAACAGAAAAATTATAAACTGGAATGAGTGAACTGTAAGCCTGAAAAGCGACTGTATCTGTAACTGCTAGTTTTGCTGCAATAAAATCTTTTTGATTTCCTACTTTTGAATAATAACTTGCTGCAAGTTCATACCTATTAATAATGTCTTCAAAAATCTGTGAATCAAAAACTACTGAAAAATTAGTACTACTAAAATTCTTTTTTTCTTGAAGTAGTAATGCGTCTGCAGTCTTTTTATAAAAATCTCCAAATAATTGCTCAATATTTTCTGACAATTCTTTCCATTGTAAATCTTGTGCATTTATATTTAATATATATCGATATAATGCACATTGCGTTTGCGCCTGCTTAAGGATCTGATTAATACTGAGTAACTTTTTAAATGCTGCTACTTTTGCTTGATAATCAGTTTGAGTCATTACTACTTTTGGATCAAAAAGAGTAGTTTTTAAAATTTGGTCTCGTAACGTATACAAATTATTTAAAAAATATTGTGCTTGGGGTAAAAAACATGCTGCGTCAGTAAATCCTCCATTTCTTATTTTTATTACATAACCCCTATAAATACCTAATGCTTTTACTATATCTGAACAAAAAATATCATTTTGATGATTATTAATGTAATACAAAAATCCTTTTGTGCTTAATTTTACAAGATCTGAATTAGGTGCGCATTTGTCATATGCATCGGTAATAAAAATTAAAGACGCATGATCAGGCCTAATATTTCCAAATGCAAAACCTGTAAAAAAATAAGAAAATGCTTGCTCTGAAATATCTAAAAATTTTTCAGGGATATCAGCATCATTTAATGATGCTACTAAAGTTTTTCCTTTGTCATATATTTCTTGACCAATTCCCTTTCTCGCTTTATTTATTGCATCTATTATTTTAGAAAGACCATCTGCCTGGGGATTAAAGCCACCTTGCCGATATAATGATCGAGCAAAAGCATATAAAACTGCTGAATCAGAAAGCGTTTGGCTTGATTGCAAATCTTTACCTGTTTCTAACTTTTGAGCAAGCGTCACATATAAACGAGCTTGATGCAAATAAAAAAATTGACTATAGGTTAAAGCTTTATTTTCAGTTTCAAACAAAGTGTTAATTTGTGTATAATTTTGTAAATTTTGCGCATATTGCTTAAAAAGAAGATCAATATTTTCAAAATATTGTTGAGCATCAAGATATTTTTGATTAGCAAATAAAGCCCATTTTACGAGGTTTTTTGTGTCTATAATTGAACTAACATAATTATCTGCGCCAAGACATTGATAATTGTTATCATTTACTGTCGAACATGCTGCAATAATAGTTCCAATATCGCCTGAAACAGAACAGACTGGATTACCTTTTTCATCTTTCGCGCAATGATAAATACCTGCAAGCGCTTTTTCTAAATTTTGTAAAACCTGTAATGCTGCTTGTAATTCTGCAATACTTTTTTGCACCTCTGGATTAGTCTGGTCCAAACCAAAATAAAAAGAAAGTTCCTGCTCATAATCAGCAATAGCAGGTGCAAGTACTGTATCTAAATAGTCAAATATATTATCAAGAATCTGCTGTAACTGGTCCACAGTAAAGCCGCTTGGTGTGGTATTAATGTCTCCCAAAACAGGAACTTGTAATGCAAAATTAATATAAGCTGTAATCCATGGTTTATAATAATTTACATACCCCTGAGTAGCTGATTGATACGCTTTAATAGCAGCTTGTGACCCTATTTTTTTTACATAAAGCACCAAATCTGGTTTATGCAATAACTCAAAAATGGCTGCTATCTTATTAAATGCATTTTTTGCATCTAATAAATAAGAACTTTGCGTCTTTTCGGCTGCTCCTTTTATAGTAAACTGTACCGCATTCAATGATGCTTGATACGCATCTGAAGCTTCTTTAAATAATGTAAGTATTGCCAAAATATAATTTTGATAATCAGTGTAAGATTTTAATAATAATGGCTGGTTTGCTTTTTGATAATAAGCAATAACTTGACCATACCAATTACTTGCTAAAGCTAAGCTCTTAAAAATCAAAGCATCAGTGGTAATAGCTGTATTTTTATTATTTAATGCAGTACTAAAATTTTGTAATAATGTTTGCTGAACTGCTTGCGCAGTAAGGTTATTTGTAGTAACAAGGGCTGAACTAACAGTAAGAGGTGCAAGCGTACTTTTTATAAGATTTTTTCCATCAAAGGCAAAACTGGTGAACAATGCTTGTAAATCTGCTGTAAGCATTAAAAAGTCTTTTTGTAATGCTTGAAGCCCAGGACTTTGGACTATTGCCGCTGTTGCAAATGGTGATTTGACAGCCGCTGCAGTTGAACTTACTACAGACATTGATGCAGGCGCTGTCGGTTTTACATATTGACTATAACCAGGGCTTACCTGCTTTACTGGTTCTTTTAGGGTGTTACCCTGACATGCTTGAACAGCTTTTTCAAGCTCTAATTGTGCCAAAAATGCATTCATTGTTCCTAGTTGTAATGCAATATAATTCTTTATTGCACTTTTAAAAGCAGTCACATCGGTAAAAATAATTGCAGCTTTGTCAGCAACCACTTGCGTGCTTTGTGGGGTCTTAAAGACATAATGACCCAAAGTATAATCTTGATTACCGGTCAAAAACTTATCAAGCGCATCATAAAAAATTTTTTCATAGACTTGCAATGCAGTTATATTAACTACCTTTTCAAAACTATATTTTTTAAGAGTTATTGCAGTTGGATTATAGGTATTTGAAAGTGTTGTAACTAAAGTAAAAAACCAGCTGACAAGGGCACTATTTCTTGCATCTTGATATTGTGCAAAAAGCGCCTTTAATTCAGTTTGCTTGCCTTCCATCCATTGTTGCATGGCAGCAGCATTAGTACTATTTTTTTTGCTGATTGTTTGAGCTGTAGTAAATGCTTGATTAACCACTTGCTCAATCTTATCCCATGATTGATCAAGTTGCGTAAGTTCACCGTTTTGCCCTTGTTCTGAATTAAAAGGAATAAAATTCTGGGCTACATCCGATGCATAAAAATTTTCGTTCAGTTGTTTAAATTTACCTTGAACATATTGAATCAAAAAAGATTTATATTTTTGCAAGAGCATCATAGGGTAGCTGGTGTCTTCAAATGCCATTAAAAAATAAGAACCTGAACCATTTTGCAAAGCACTGTCTATAGTTGCTGGAACAGTAGCTGAAAGTACTTGCGTATTTTTATCATCAGAAAACTGATTATAGAATCCGTACATTTGCAATAAAAGACGATAATAACTCTTCTGATTCAAGTCAGGATTATATAAATTTGCATAAAAAGCACCAAATCTATCTTGTAAAACTTGAGCATTATTCTGAAAATCTTGGGCCGGCACTGATGCTTGTACTGAGAGCGTTATAAACCCAGCAATAATAAATAAATAGCTACACCACGAAATACGATCGATTAATCTTTTTTTCATAACACACCTCAAAGAGAAAGTTTGTATCAATCAAAAAAGTTTAAATCAATTGGTTTCAAAAAAGGAAGTTTACAATCGCTTTTGTAATGTTTCAAGCTCAGCAAGAGTTGTTGCTTGGTAAGAATTTTTGTCATCTCGATACTTTAAAAAACGGGGAAACCTTAACGCAAGTCCCAATTTTTCCTCAGATTTGCCCGCGGTATGAATAGGAGAATACGTAATTTCATCGGCCAAAACTTCACAAACTTGTGAGGGAGCGACCCAAACATTAGGTGCTAGATTTTTATCACACCACACATTATTTGGTTGCACAGGCACAGCAAGCGCATCACATCGCATTTTAAGTTCAACCCATTGCTCATCGGTTAAACCAGTACCAACTTTTGCAACCGTTTCATACATGTTATCGCGTGGATTATAAATTCCAACAAGAAAAGCTCCTATACCAAACTGAGCTCGCTTACCTTGACCTGCATAATACCCTAAAATCACCACATCAAGTGAATCAAGTAACTTATCACTCGCCTGATATTTTAATTTTATCCAATGAGAACTTCTTTTTCCTGGTTGATAATGAGCGTCTGGTCTTTTTATTACAAGACCTTCAAGCCCTGCTGCGATTTCTTGAATAAAATAAGCTTCTAGTTGCGAAGCAGTAACTACTTTTTTTTCATCAATCAATTGTAATGTTTCATTAGTGTTGGGTTGCAAAAGATTAATGAGTGCGCTTCTGCGATCTTCGTGCCCAGCTTCAAGTAAGCTTTTTCCATCAAGGTACAATAAATCAAAAAGATATAATTGCAAAGGTAATTCTGAAGCCATTTCCTCGATTCCATGTTTACGTCGACGCTTTACTGTTTCTTGAAATGAAGCAAACATTTTTGTATTAGGGTCATAAACCATTGCTTCGCCATCAGCGATAAAGCTCTTAACCGGTAATTGCATACATGCTTTGACAAACTCAGGAAACATTTCTGACATATCAGTTAAGTTACGAGAAAAAAATCTAATAATTGGCTGTTGACCAGTTTTATCCACATGCACTTGCAAACGAAACCCATCAAGTTTTGGTTGCGCAACACAAGGACCTAATTTTGCAATAATTGACTCTACATCGGGTAAACGTTCTGCCGCTGCAGGTCTAATAGGAACACCTACTTTTATATTCATACTCTTAATTGCATCAATCCCATCTTGCTTTAAGGTGTGGGCAATCAAACCAATATCAGCACACACATTGTAAGCATCTTGTAATGCATCGCTCAATGATTTGTCACCAGCTTGCATCCATGAAAGTGCATCCAATAATGTCATATCTGAAAAACCAAGACGCAATGTTCCTAAAATAATACGAACCGTATATTTTGCAGAAACTGAATCAAGCTGTGCAATCAATTGTTGAATTGCCTGACTTTTTTGTTCTTGCGAACCGACACCTGATAGTTTTTCAAGAGCGACTAATGCTTGATAAACCTCTGACAATGTCATACTGCTTTGGCAAGCTTTATAAAAATGGGCTATAACAGAACCTAGATCACCCAATCGAGTAAGCTCTTCTTGAATAACAAGTTCAGATTGACCGGCAACTTGGGCTACCACTTTTGCCATATTTTTTTGTGCAATATTAAATTGTGTTCCAATATGTGGTGGATTAAGTTCACCTAAGCATAAATAACAAATTAATGCTGCTTCTTGTGCCGATGCTTGCTGTAAAAGCTGTGCTAATTCTTGGGTCATTACCGTTCTAGATGCTGTCAACTCAAGCGATTGAAGCACTTGTGCTACTGCTTTAAATTGCATCATAATTATTCTTTCAGATACTTTAATAAGTTTTTAATTTTTTTTGTTCTTTAATAAAAGCAAAACTATACAACGCAGCAGAAACAAAAGAAAGCGCAATCATACTTAGCAAAAGCGTGTACTCAAGAAATAAAGCTGCCATACTGCCTATTGCCCATGGTTTAAATACCATAAATACAATGTAACAATATTGAACCGTTACTTTCAACTTACCCAATGGTAAAACATGAATAACAAAATTTTGTTGTGATGCTGCTGAGCGCAATCCAGTTACAATAAATTCTCGTGCTATTAACAAGAAAGCTAGATAAAAGTGCATTAAATTTAAATGCACAAAAACAATAAAAACACTCAGAACAAAACACTTGTCGGCAAGCGGATCAAGCACTTGGCCCAAGATACTGACCTGATTATATTTACGAGCGTAATAGCCATCTAAAAAATCGGTTAATCCAAAAAAGGCAAGTATTAAAGCCAGAATCTTGCTCAAGAATAGATTTGAAAGCGGCATTACAAAAGCAATAAAAAAGGGAAGAAGTGTTAAAGAACCAACAAAACGAAACACTGTGAGAAAGATAGGTAGATTCATGTGTTACCTAAAAAATGGCGACGCAGGGATTCGAACCCCGGACCTTCGGATTATGATTCCGCTGCTCTAACCGACTGAGCTACGTCGCCAAAACACTTTACGTATTTTATATGCTAATTCTTTCAAATTTTAGACCATCTAAAATGAAAGTAAATAAAGATTTCAAAACAAATAACCCTGATATCAATGTTGCAAGGACACCTAACATCATTGTAATTGCAAATCCTTGCACTGGACCAGTACCAAATTTGTAAAGGACAAGCCCAACAATGAATGTTGTAATGTTACCATCTAAGATAACAACCATTGCATCGGAAAATCCGATATCAACTGCCCGCTTAAACGTGACACCTTCAGTAAGGGTTTCTTTTATTTTTTCATAGATCAATACTGAACAATCAATAGCCATTCCAACAGTCAAAACCATACCGGCAATACCTGGCATAGTCAACGTTGCATCAAGCCATGACATTGCTACAATAATTAACAGTAGATTATAGATCAACACAAGAAAAGCAAGAAATCCTGCAGCTTTATAATAAAATAAGCTAAAAATAAGCAAGAATCCCATGCCAATTAAGCAAGACATAAACCCTTGTCTAATCGATTCAGCACCCAAAGAAGGCCCGATTCTTCGTTCTTCTTCAAAGGTAACTGGCGCTAAAAACGCTCCTGATCTGAGCATTGTTGCAAGATTTTTTGCTGATTCATCAGTAAAGCTTCCATGGATATAACCAGAACCGCCAGTAATTGGTTCATTAACTGAGGGTGCAGAAATCACTTTATCATCAACGATCATAGCAACTTGTCTGCCACGTGCTTTTTTGGTTAAATCACCAAACTTTTGTGCGCCTTCAGTATTAAATTCAAAGTTAACAATTGCTTGCATTTGAGGACCTTTACCAAATGAAGCATTCTTTAGATCGCGACCAGTCAGATCTGTGTAATCTGGAACTAAATAATACGTAGTTCTGCCTTCACGTTCTTCTGTTACAATCATCATACCATCAGGCAAAACACCATCAAAACGTTCAAGTAAATCTTCTTCATGAGCTGCAGAACCTTCTACTTCTTTAATTTCAAGATTAGAAGTTTTGCCAATCATTTCTTTTGCTTGAGCAGGATTGTCAACACTTGGAAGTTCAATAATAATATGGTTTTCACCTTGACGAGAAACAGGAATTTCTGCAACGCCAAGCTCATTTAAACGTTTACGTAAAACATCAACGTTTCCTTCAACCGCGTTTTCTTTAATGAATTGAGCAACATGGTCTGGAAGTACCAAACGAACAGTCTCTCCTTCATGATGAACGTTCATATTTAAATTACTTCTGACACGAAACGCTTGAAAAGCTTTATTAGCATCTTCAACAGTTTTAAAAGTTAAAAGAATTGCGTGCCCTTCAACTTTATGATTGACTGGCTCTACAATAGAATTGTCTTGTAAAATATCAACAAGACCCCTCATTCTATGCATTAATTCAGCTCGCACAGCTTCATCTACATTAACTTTAAGTGTTATATAAAATCCACCAACAAGATCAATTCCTCTTCGCGGATGGTCTTTTAAAGGCCATACAAAATAGATACTTACTGCCGCTAAAAGAATCCAGAAAGAAAAACTTACATATGATCCACGACGCGCCATACTGAACATACAATTCTCCCACCAATAATTAATGCCGAAGAAGGGACTTGAACCCCCACGGGATTTCTCCCACAGCCACCTCAAGGCTGCGTGTCTGCCAGTTTCACCACTTCGGCACCATTAATTTTAATGATTGCTTCAACACAGAATATTACCAGAAAGTTACACGCTTATCAAACTGAAAATCGTGTAAAAACTTACTCAACTTCTTTTTTGATTGATTGATCTGTTTTTTGTATTACATCTTCAGCCTTTTTTTCTTCTGCTGTTACATTACTCTCAACTGTTTTTACTACTTTTTCAGATGAACCGAATAATCCAAAAATGCTTGTACCAAGAGCGCTGATTGTGCTATAGAAAGTCATTGGCAAGCTCGTAATCCATTGAGAAATTTGAGCAATAATTCCAACTCTTTCAGTTGCAACATCTTTTTTTTCTTCAGCTTCATGTTTAATTGCAACATGCTTTTTTTCAAGTGCTTCATCTTCTTTTTCAAAAAAATCAGCTTCTTTTTTAAGATCAAGTTGATCATTTTTCAATACTGCCAAACGTGAAATAATACTTTGAGTATGCTCTTGCACGGATTGTGCCATTTGTTCAAAATAGCTTGTAAATGGCCCTGTCAGATACTCATGCACTTTATTAACATCTTGCAAAAGACCTTTAGTATCATAATATTGTTTGCGAGCTTCTTTATCACTTAATTCACGCGCAACATTTTTAAAGATTGACCAAGCTTCTTGTTCGTATTTACTACAAATGTCTACTTGTTGCAACACTACTTCAAGTGCCTCATCTATTTTATGATCAAGCTCTACAACAGCTTTTATATCAACTTTAAGTTGTTCAAGCTGGGTTTGCTTGTCCTTAATTTTATCAAAAAAGATTCTCTCTTTTTTATCCAAAAATCCTTGATCTTTTTTTTCTTTTTCAATAACTGCAATACCTAAATTAATAATATCTTCAAGTGGTCCTTGCTCAAGCCCTACATGTTGATAAAAACGATCAAGCTCTTTGTCTACTTCGTTTCTTTTATTAAAAAAAGTCATACGTGTTGTCATAACACGATTAAATGCTTCTTTGATTTGACTATACAATTCTTCAATTTTACGCCACCAATAATTTTTATACACCCAATTACCACTGGTTGCTTTTGAATCAACAGTATCTCGAAGATCTTTATCTTCTACCTGCCCATCAACTTCATCAACCTGTTGAGTATGGTCTTCATGTTTTCCTGGCATTATTGGTTGCGATTTTATGGGATTAACTTTTTCTTCTTTTGTTGCTGGCAGAGAGCGTACAACCGAAAGTGGCTTCTGAGTATCTTGTGAATTAACTGGCATTACTGTAAAAGGCTGCGTAGGCTGAACAACCGATTCTGATGGGATTACAGCAACAGGCTGATTAACTTGTGGTTCAACCGGAACTATTACAGCTGATTGCATAGTTTGAGGCTCAACAGTAACAGGAGGATTCGCTGCTGGCAAAATAGAAACAGTTGATTGATTTGATGCAACAGGTTGCGCCCCAACCACTTGTGTTGGCTGGTTTACTTCATCAGCTTTTTCAGGCGGAGTAACCGATACAGCTGCCTGTTGTTCTGGTTGCACTGTGAGAGTAACAGGAGTGCCTGCCGTTGTTGACACAGCGCCCAAAAGATTAATTACACTTAAGAAAGAACCTACTCCAACAATGCCAGCTATTATTCTCATTACTTTCATAACAATCACTCCCTATGCATTAAGAACTTACAATACTTCAGCAAGATCTTTCAGCTCTTTTAATAAGCTTTTTGATAACTCTTCAGCTTCCCATGAAGTGTAGCTCCAGCGAACACCAGAATCAACTTTCATGAGGACTGAACGGTCACTTTTAATGTCGATAATATCAATGCGAACAACATTGATCAATGGATGCACTTGAGAAGGAGCTCTAACCACTCCGGCACGGCCTAAAACACTGTAAGCAACATTGCCTTCATCAAGGAAACAAAGCATTACTTTTTTTTGCCAAACCATATTATGATAACCTGCATGATCTTTATGAATCGACATCAAAAGACCTTCTGAGCCTTTTGGATAAATACACTGAATAGGTGTAGTATGCGGCAGACCTTTTTCAGAAAAAGTTGCCAATATCGCGACAGTTTTACCTTGTTTTAAAAGATTTGCTAAATCTTCAGGCAATTTAATTCCTACATGTTTTGCCATATCAAAAATTCCTTATATCTTATTAAATTTTCTAACACTCTATTTTTACTGTAGAAGCCTTAATGCGACTTCATTTTCTACCGCTACTACTGATTTATTTAAATACAGAATACCGCCACTTTGCTTAACAAGCCCCTCAATTTCAAATTCTTGCATGTTATACATAAAGCGATTTCTTTCTTGGTCAGTCATATCATGAAGAACATCACTAATTACTAATCCTTTCATTCTCCTTAATCCTAACATTACTTTTTCAAGACGTATCTGTTCAGGAGTCAGTAATTCTGAAGATGCTTCTATGTCTTTTCCTTCTTCAAGTAACTTCATATAGTGCATTACATTTTTAATATTTTGCAATCGTCGCTGGCCATCAAACGAACATGAACCTATTCCGAATCCTTTATATGGTTTTCGCTCCCAATACACTTGATTATGTTGAGCCTGAAAACCTGCTCTAGCAAAGCTAGAAATTTCATATTGCTCTAACCCTGCTTTTGCAAATGCTTCAACTGTCCAATAATACAGATCAACAATTGGATCTTCTGGTGGAAGCGTTAATTCATTTTTAACTAACCGAGTATACAACGGTGTATTTTCATGAATTGATAAAAAATACATTGAAATATGATTAACCGGCCATTGAACAACTTCATGAATCATTGACTTCCACTGCGCCTCTTCAACTCCTGGTAACCCAATAATTAAATCAACTGATAAAGCATCAAATTCATGCTGAGCCCAATTAATTAATTGGTACACATCACTTACTTTCTGATGACGATTAAGTTTTTTTAAGACTTCATCGTCTAAGCTTTGCACTCCAATACTTAAACGGGTAATGCCTGCTTCTTTCCACACTGCAAGCTGCTCTTTTTGAACAGTACCGGGATTAGCCTCAAGGGTAATTTCAGAGATCTTACTTAAATCAAATGTATCCCTTAGTATACCAAACATGTCAAGTAGCAGTTCATTTGGCCAGGTACTTGGAGTCCCACCACCTAAATAAATGGTCTCTAGTGGGCCTAAAGGAGCTGTTTTTTGAGCAAAAGTAATAATTTCTTTCATCAAAGCTTTATGATATTGCCCCATTAAATGGTCTTGGCCAGAAATGGCCACGAATGGACAAAAATGGCAACGATAAGGACAAAATGGCCAATGGATATAAAATGACCGAGTATCAACAGCACAATTATATTCCACAAAGCCCCTTTAAAAACTATTTTGATTATGAACTGTTAATAATACCCCAGTTTAACCAGAGCATCAAGCAAAACCATGAATTAGGCTTAAGACAAAACCTTTTTTTTGTGATAGAATGAAACTCTATAAACTTATAACTGGAGGTTATTATGGTTAATATTAGTAAAAATGCTCTCTTGCTCTCTTTTGGACTTTTTTTAGCTCAAACACAAGAAACTAAGCCACTTGAAAGATTACCCGATAAAGTAGTAAATTTAGCAAAACTTGCGGCAAAAACAATTTTGTCCGATATAGGTGTTGCTCATACAGTAGATCTACACCCTACAGTTTTTGCACAAGTAGGAGCTGCACTCAGGCTCTATGGTTATACTCGAGCAATGGACTTTATAATTTTAAGTTTTGGCCAAGAGATATCTGCAGATCTACTAGTCGAAACTCCTCAACATAAAAAAAGCAATCTGCAAAAGATGCATGAATGGTTCGAAAATGTTCTTATAGCACCATTTACAGAAGAAATAATTTTCACTTTCATTCCTCAATTAATGATTAAAATATATGAAGAAAATTATGGAAAAAATTCATTAATAAGTAATAGTATTTCTATCCTGGCATCATCTGCTTTCGCCTTATCGCATCGAAACTATACCGGTAGTTCTTTTTTTAATCCTTACAAGGTTGCAATGTTTTCAAGCTGTTTATTAGGTCATCGATACTTGAAAAACAGAAGGATCAAAAACTATGCTACATTTTTTACACATGCTATCAATAACGCTGTTGCTCAAGCTACGCTGTAATATAAAAGTATAAAAATAAAGATTTATAAAAGTTGATTTTCTATCGTTTTTGTTTTACCAATTAACGCAATTGCTTTTTCAATCGCATCAACTATTTGTTGCTGGGCTGCTTGCTGTTGTGCGAATTTTATTAAAACAACATCATTAAAAAGCTCTTTAATTGCTTGTTTTGTAGCGGTATCAAAACAGCTGTTATTTTTTAAAGCAGCTATAAATTGATCATCGGTTAAAGCAACTAATGGTACAGCGTAACGAGTTTGCAAGTACTGTTTTATAATCGTTGTAAGTGCTGCATAAACAAATGCTGAATCTTGAATATTTTGATCTTTAATGTGCTGTAAATGGTACAGAGCAATTTGCCAATATTGAGGTTGAACTTTTTTCTGTTGCTTTTTATACAACCAGTACACAATTACACCTATCAAACTTGAACAAACAATAATTGCTAAAAGAAAAAACCAGGTTTCTTTCCAAAACGGCTGATAAGAAATATCATAAATATCTTTAATTTCGATTGATTGCATATAATTGACCCTTTTGCTTAATACATCATGCGACGTTTAAAAAAACGAATAATATCGGGAATAAAAGGACGATTTGTTTGAATATCAATAAGTTCAACTCCACAAGCTCTTAAATTTGCTGCTACTGCTTGCTGCTCTTGTTGTAAAAAATTATGTAATGGCTGCGCACTGGTTTTGATTGTTACTTGCTGATGAGTTTCAGGATCTTTTATGGTTAAAAATGCTGCTACATTAAAATGAGTCTCTAACTGATCTAAACAGCGTATTGCAATAACATCAAATTTCCGTGCTGCAATTTTTAAAAGATTTTCATAACCGGTATCAAAAAAATCAGAAAGTATAAAAACAATAGCATCTTTTTTCTGCATGGCTATCAAACGTTCTAATGCATTTTTTAATGAGGTTTTGCCTGAAGGTTGGTTACTAAAAAAAGATTCCATTAAGCTGTGAACATGTTTTCTACCTGAGCGTGGAGGTATCACTTGTTTTACTTGGTCAGCAAATAAAAGCGCCCCAACATGATCTTTTCCATAATCAGCAACAAGCGCCAAAACACTTGCCACTTGAGCAATAACATCTGATTTTAAATAAATTTCAGAACTATAAAAGGTAGAAGCTGATTGATCTACTAACAAGATAATAGTTCGATTGCGTTCTTCAATGTACTGCTTGACTAAAACTTTACTAGTCCGAGCTGAAGCATTCCAATCAATAAAACGAACATCGTCCCCTAGTTGGTACTCTCGTAGTTGGTCAAATTCTAGCCCAGAACCTTTTTGAGCGGAGCTATAATCACCAACTTGTGTACCACTTAAAAGACGACGCGTTTGAATTTCAATCTGTTTTATTTTATTAAGGACTTCTTGAGTAAGCTTCATGTACTCCTTTCTCTACCACAATTCTTTTTTAAGCACCTCAGGCAATTCAATGGTACCATCTTCTTTTTGATACGTTTCCATCAAAGCAACCATCAAGCGGGGTAATGCTAATGATGATGCATTTAATGTGTGCACATACTGTGTTTTTTCAGTTGCATTGGCACGATATCTAATTTTACCACGACGCGCTTGAAAGTCTGAACAGTTACTTGCAGAAGACACTTCATAGTATTGTTTTTGTCCCGGCAACCATACTTCAATATCGTATGTTTTTGAAGACTGAAATGAACAATCTTGTGCTGCCAATAAACTTACTCGATAATGTAAACCAAGCGCTTGTAAAATTTCTTCGGCACAATTGACCATCATTTCCAATTCTTGCCCTGATTTTTCTGGCTCACAAATTGAAAACAGTTCAACTTTTTCAAATTGATGAATACGAATCAAACCCCGTTCATTTTTACCATAGTTACCCGCTTCACGTCTAAAGCAGCTGGTCCAAGAAGTTAAACGAATCGGTAATTGATCAACCGGTAAAATTTCATTGCGATATAAATTTGCAAGTGCAACTTCAGATGTTGGGATTAAATACAGACCATCTTGCGAAACTGCAAAAACATCATCTTTAAATTTTGGAAAGTTACCTGAAACGGTTAATGTTTCGTCATTGACTAACGCTGGTGGCAGCGTTACTTCAAAGCCATGTCTACTATTATGCTTAACCATAAACATTGCAAGTGCATACACTAATTTTGCTGCTTGTCCGCGGTAAAAAACAAAATTAGAAGCAGCCATAGTTGCTGCTGCTTCGAGGTTAAACCAATTATTGATTTGTCCTAATTCTAAATGGTGTTTTGGCTCAAAAGAAAATACTGGTTTTTGGCTATATTCTCTTACCACTACATTTTCGGCTTTGTTACCTTCTGGAACTTCATCAAACGGCAAATTAGGGCACGTTAGCTCTAGTTTTTTCAAAGCTAGCTCAGCTACTTCAAGTTGTGCTTCTTGCTCTTTTAAAAGCTTGCCCACTTCAATTGAACGGTCTCTTAAAACTTGTGTTACTCCACCTTTTGCTTGTTGCGCTAAATCATTTTTTTCTTTGCGCAACAGTTCAACTGAGACCAAAAGTGCTCGTACTTGCTCGTCGAGCTTAAGTAATTGTTCAATAGGAAACGCCGGATCTTTTTTTTGTATTTTAGCCCCAATTTTAACAGGGTCCTGACGAAGTAGCAGTTTATCTATCATAGCTTTATATCCAATAGTAAAGAGTATAATTTTACTTCTTAAAATACCTTATTTTAACAACAATTAAAAGTTTCCATTAAATGAGCTTAATAAGAAAATAATCAGTAAAATTCAACCGGCTTAAAAGCCGGTGCTTAAGAACTAAGGAATTTACTGATTTTTTATATA
>Ga0214917_10003432_pt1 | contig 18285 bp, 11 predicted proteins | sample LL_1208_BB_MetaG_FD_177983 | JGI IMG/M metagenome (GOLD analysis project Ga0214917, IMG submission 177983) | Freshwater microbial communities from Lake Lanier, Atlanta, Georgia, United States - LL_1208_BB | ecosystem: Environmental > Aquatic > Freshwater > Lake | place: USA: Georgia | collected...
GTTTGGTTTACCGCTCCTCGACCCGCTTTGCGGGCCATCGGAGCGGTGGGATTTGAACCCACGACAGCCAGCTCCCAAAGCTGGTACTCTACCAAGCTGAGCTACGCTCCGGATTTACCCTTGCAATCTGCCCGCAACTATCCATAATGCAAAGTTTTCCCAACCCCTTATGAGATCAGAACTTGTCCACCGCGCCCTTTCCAAGGTCGCTAACCCCCAAATCCTTATCAATGTCGTCTCCAAGCGAGTCCGCCAACTAGGCCTGGGCTACCGACCCATGGTTGTGGTTAGTCCGCGCATGACCTTCATGGACGTGGCTTTGCACGAGATCGCCGATGGTAAATTGGGTTATGAAGTGATTGGCGGTGACTCCCCCGAGGCTCCCGCCAAACCGGCTCGCAAGACCCGCGCCAAGAAATCCTCCTAATCCGCCGAGTCTCGGCGAGGCGTTGACCCTGCCACTTCCCAGACAAGAGTATCCACCCCGTTGTCGGCAATCATACTTTGTTACAATTGTAACAAAGTATTATCCGCAAGGCGGGCACGGAAAAAGGTGTTAGGCTCGTGGTCCGGCAGGGATGAAAACCGTCGAACTCCACAACCGCAGGGCCGGTCACCACTATGCCATCCTGGAATCGGTCGAGGCCGGTGTTGTCCTCACCGGCCCGGAAATCAAATCCATCCGCGCCGGCAACGGCGACCTTGCCCACTCCTTTGGCCGGATTGAAAACGGCGAGGCTTGGCTCCACTCCTTCCACATCGCCCCCTACAGCCACGGCAACCGGGCCAACCCGGAACCGGACCGCCCCCGCAAACTCCTCCTCCACAAGGCGGAAATTCACCGGTTCCTCGGTCAGATTGAAAAAGGCGGATCCCGCGCCCTCGTCCCGTTGAAAGGCTATTTCAAAAACGGCCGCTTTAAAATTCTCGTCGGCCTAGGCGCCGGCAAAACCCACCGCGATCGCCGTCAGGATCTCATCAAACGCCAGGCCGATCGCGAGGTCTCGCGGGAACTGGCCAATCGCCGCCGCCGTTGAAAAACCCCTTTCACCCGCTCGTCCGTCAACTCCCCCCCCGCATGATCCGGTGGGATCTGGCCACCCGGAAGGCCAACTCCGGTGACGCCTGGATGGCCTCCGCCCTGCCCGAGGCCGTCGCCTTTCCCCGGCACACCTCCCAAGTATCCAAAATTCTTTCCTTCTGCCACCGACGACGAATTCCTGTCACCACCCGCGGCGGGGGTCGCGGCTATGTCGGCGGCTGTGTTCCGGTCCGGGGCGGGCTGGTCCTGTCAACGGCCCGGATGGATCGGATCCTTGAAATCTCCAAGGCCGACGGGGTGACCGTGGTGCAACCCGGGGTGATCACCGGAAACCTGGCCTCCGCCGTTGCCCGCAAAAACCTCTTTTATCCCCCTGATCCCGCCAGTCTCAAGGAATCCACGATCGGCGGAAATATCGCCACCAACGCCGGGGGCCCCCGCTGCCTCAAATACGGGGTCACCCGAAGTTATGTCCTCGGACTAGAGGTCGTGCTCGCCGACGGAACGGTGGTGCGTCTGGGGGGGCGAACCCACAAAAACCGGACCGGATTCGACCTCGTCGGCCTCTTCACGGGATCGGAGGGAATGCTCGGCGTGGTCACGGAGGCCACTCTCCGGCTTCTCCCCCTTCCTCCGGCCCGATCCGCCTTGCTCGCCGAGTTCCCCTCCCTGCCCAAGGCGGCCACTGCGGTTCAAACCATTCTCGGCGCCGGCCTGCTCCCGTCTGCCCTGGAAATTGCCGATCCCTTCACCCTCGCCGCCGCCCGCCGGGTGTTCCCCGCCACCCCGAAATGCGAATCCCTTCTCATTGTGGAGTTCGACGGCCAACCCGCCGCCGTGGCCGCCGAACTTTCTCTCGCCTCAAAATGGCTGCGCCCTTCCGCATCCCGTCTCACCCCCGCCATCGGCCCAAAAGCCTGCGGAAGGCTCTGGCAGATCCGCCGCGGATTCAGCTATGCCCTGCGGGACACCGGCCTGGTGAAGCTCAATGAGGACGTCACCGTGCCCCGCGGACGGATCCTCGATCTTTTCCGCCTCACCGCCCGTCTCCAGCGCAAGCACCGGATTCCCATATCCAGCTTCGGCCATGCCGGGGACGGCAACATCCACGTGAACCTGATGGCTCCGGCCGGCACCCAGCCGCATGACTCCCGCATGCACCGGATTCTCGACGAGTTGTTCCGCGGGGTTCTCGGCATGGGCGGCGTCATCAGCGGCGAACACGGCATCGGTCTAGCCAAAAAGACCTGGTGGCCTCAGGCCGCCTCCCCCGCGCTGCGGGCTCTGCACCACAGGATCAAGAAGGCAATCGATCCCTCCGGCCGCTTAAACCCCGGGAAGTTCCTCTAATTCGATTTTATTCTCGCTGGTTCAGCCTCGCCGCTTTTCTGATCTGTGCTCCACGCGAGAGGGTTCCCCAGCCAGATCTTCCCTGTCCTGTCTTCAGGGCGGCCGCCTTGCGCCGCTTCAATACGCCGCCGTCACGCTCAGCTCCGCCCGGTTCCCCACCTTGCTGCCCGGGGGCGTGCGCATGAGCTGAAAACCCCAATCAAACTGGACGCTCAGAAACCGGTCGATGTTGTAACGAAGCCCCGGCCCAGCCCCCATCAGGTAGGTGTTGCTTTGGCCGGGAAGGGCATTGTGGAACCCCACCCAGCCGTAATCCCAAAATCCCAGGAATTGCAGCCGATCCTCCACCTCGTGGTTGTCAAACATCTGGAAAATGCTTCCCGGAGGTGTGCGGAACTCCACGTTCACCACCCAGGCATCGTCGCCGTTGGCCACCCGCTCGTCGTATCCACGAACCGTGTTGTAACCGCCCAGCCCGAACTGTTCGGTCGGCATGAGGTTGGTGGTGGCCATCTGCCCGTTGAACGCCCCCGTGATGCTGAAGTTCAGCGGCAGCGTGAAGCCCCGCTTGGCGGAAAACTTCCCGTAGCCGTAGTCCGGGGAGGCGTTGGCCCGGATCGAGTTGTAGGTGGCCGTGTTGTTCAGGCCGTCCACATCGCCAGGACTGTAGAAGCCGCCCAGCTCGAAGCTGGTGGAGCCGATCTCATCCGGCAGGTTCCCGCTGTACCCCGCCGCGAGCTGGAAAACATTGTACACCCCGAACCCGCCCCCTGAACCGATCGAGGTGTTGAAAATAAGCAGCGAGTTGGAAGCCTGCTTGAAGTCCAGCCCGCCGTACACCTCGTGGGTGTAGACTCCCAGCATCGGCAAGGGGGCGTTGTAGCGGGCGGAGATTTGCCAGGTGGAGCCACGCAGCTCGCCTTCGGGCTGGATATCCGCCTGGGAGCCCGCGTAGGCGCCGTACACCGTGAGATAATTTCTCCAGGGCAAAGGCACGATCCAGCTCCCGCTGTACACATTCATGCTGTTGAAGATTTCCTGGGTGGTCGTGGTGTACTGAAAGTTCACCTGCTGCTCCTCGTTGAATAGGTTTCCAAAATTAAATCCCGTGGAGAGGCGGTTTTTCCCGGTCAGATCGATCCCGTAATTGTCGTAGGCGAGAAAAACCCGGATCGGGATCCGGTCATTCACCTCCAGGATCACGTCCGTTGTCCCGGGCTGTTCGCCCGGCTGAAAGGCCGGGCTGACCGCCCGGAACGGGTTGGTGTTCAGCCAGCGCACATCCTCCTCCAGCTGCGTTCCGTCCACCTTGTCCCCCTCCCGGAGGCTGACCTGCCGTTTCAGGCGGTCCGGGTCAAACCACCGGGCACCCTCCACAATCACTTTTCCGACGCAGGCCTCCGTCACCACCAACTGCACGACGCCGTCCCGCACGGTCTGCCGCGGCACCACCACGTTCACCACCGGAAAGCCCTCCCGGCGGTAGAAGTCGATCACCTCGCGGCAGATTTGATTGAGCGTGGCCAAGGTGGCGGGTTTCCCGAGGTAGGCACGGAGCTTTTCCTGGATCTCGTCTTTCTTCAACTGCTCCATGTTCGCGATGACTCCCGATGCCCCCGGAATACCGTCCGGCTTGATCTGCTCGGAGGACTCCAGGAACACCAGCGATTTCAAATCCGCCGCGACAATGACCTCCTTGGCACCGGGTTCCTGACCGGGCGACTCCACTTTTGGTTTCACGGTGACTTTCCCCTCCGCCGGAGGAGGCATGCTGGGAGCCACACTCTGAAATCCTTGACCGTACTGAACGCTGGGACCCTCACTGCGCGTCGGATAAGGCAGCGGCGCGGACATTTCGTTGGCATTTTCCTCCTGCGCAAAAACCACGCCGGCAAAAATGGCGCAGATCAATGAGATAGGAACACACCACCCCCGTTGCATCTCTCAAGCCTCGGGTATGGCACCAACAGCTCAACCCGTGGTTTAGGAGCCACCCAATAAGTTGTGTAGAATATCGAAAAAACTTTAAGATAAAACAATCAGTAGTTTTTTATTTTTTTATACTCAAATACTTAAAAACTCTGACATAAAAAAATATTCAGTTCAATAGATGGCGGCGTAGGCGCGCGTCGTCCGCTTTTCAGTTCCAATGCCCCCCGCGCCCTTGTCTTGGCGCGGGGAGTTTCGCGCATGGGGGTCACTGTTCTCCAGGATCTCACTTTGGGCGGTTTTGTCCTTGGGCTCGGGATTTTGGTTGGCCTGGGGAATCTCCCCTTCGACCGGCGTGGGTGAAGAGGTTGGCCTGTCCGCACGCTCCTCGGATTCGGGATTGGCCGTGTCAAAGCTGGATCTTTCCAAAATGGCGCCGGAACGGATTCTCTCGTTGTCCCGGATGGCGACTTCCCGGGCCATGACCTCCTCCACCGTGGGCGGACGTCCCAACTCCTTTTGAAGTTGCCCGTAGGCCGGAAGGGGCAGGGTGCGCGTTTCCGGTTCCACCCTTTGCGGGTACATTGTGTAATCCAAGGCTGCGCGCGGAGCCGCGGGAAGGGTGAAGGCGGCAAAGTCCGAAACGATCCAGTTCAGGCTGTCGCTGCCCGCCTGGAAGGTCGCCAGCTGGCCGCCCCCGGTGTTCACCCCGCTGAGGTTCACGCCCGCGATGACCGTGCCGTTCGGGGCGAACATCGTCAGCGGCGAAACCGCGAAGGACATCACGTTGCCGCTGGTCGGCATCACGCCGTCATACCGGTAGCTAAAGCCTGCCAGTCCGGAGATGATGCTGGGCAGCCCCCCCATCAGGGAAAGGGACTTGATCACACTGCCCTGCTGCACGTTGGCCAGGGGGCTCTCCAGGCCCGTCTGGTTATAGAACTGGCCCGCGACCTCCAGGGAAAGCCGTCCCGGCATGGAGGCGGTGCCGGCCAGATTGAGTCCCGTCTGGTTTTGGAAGTCCATCCCACCGGTTGTCACCGTCACATTGCCCAGGTTTTGTACCCGGTTGTTTTGGAGCCCGCCCACCTTCGTGAAGGCCACGGTCCCGCCCGAACTCATGCTTAGGGCTCCGACCGTGATGGAATCGGCCGAGATATTGCCGTTTCCGGATGTGACGAGGTTAAGACTTCGGATGCCCGTTGGATTGAACGTGCCAACCGCCAAATTTCCCCCTGTCCCGCTGGCCCTCGCCTCCAGGGTCCCTACCGACATCCGGCCTAACTGGGCCGAGGTCAGCTCAAACCCGCCGGCCCCGTTCGCCATGTTGAAAACAGTCCCGATTCCGATGATTGAGGTAGGGCTACGCAAGGTAAAGGTTCCACTCACCACGGTGTAGCCGGCTTCGTTGCCAAAGCGACTAATGCCGTCTGATGCGGCGACAAGAAAGTCAGCATTCCCTGCAGTCAGTTTAACTTTGCCCTTGTAAACATTGTTGGGTGTGTTGGGTGTTGTAGCCGCGGTCATAGTTACGGAGCCGGTTCCAGCATTGAATTCGACCACATCCACCAAGCTGGAGAAATTCAGGCCAGCATTAGCCTGGTTGATCGCGCCCCCATTGCTAGTGGCCATGAGTTTTCCGCCCACGGTTCCAGAGCCAAGATTGAGTGCACCCGTGGAGGTTGCGGTCAGCTCACCCGTGCTTAATGATCCCAAGGTCAGTGCGTTCACATCGGTGATGCTTGTGGCGCCACCGGTCAGGGCGACCGTTCCCCGGAAATCGTTTTGATTGGCAAGGGTGATGGCATTGGCTCCGGCGTCAAAGCTGACAGCGCCAATTCCCGAACTGATGACCGTACCAGAAGACTGCTGCAGCACCCCACCACTCTGTACCGTCAGCGTTCCATTGCCGGTGCTCCCCATGGAGACATTCCCCAGAAGCAGGGCATTCTGATCCCGAACTGCGATGTTTTTGCTTCCGGAGGTGCTCAGATTTACCGCTCCGGTAAAGTTATTCAGCGCTGATGTGCTCAAATCGATATTTCCCCCCGTGCTGGTAATTGTGGAAGCGCCCCCGACGGTGAGAGTCCCCAACTGACTGATGTTGCCTCCTGCGGTCAGAACAAGGTTTCGGGTCACGTTGTTAAAATTGGAGACCGGTAATTGAATCAGGTTGTTATCGTAAATCAGCGTCAGGTCCCGAAGGGAAAGCGCAGTGGCGGCTCCGGGTGTGTCCGCGGTGGCGGCGATGTTCCTTAGGGCAAAATCCTGAAAATTAGCACCTCCGACCAAGTTCACGTTCAAACTGGCGATGTTATTGGCCAGCGAGTTTCCAGCCAGGTCCGTTGCGAGATTCACGGAGGTTGTGGGACCGTTTGCCACTATGTTGAAAATCCCGGTTCCCAAGGAGTTGATCACGGTTCCGGCCTGTTGGGTTAAACTGCTACCACCGACCCCTGCCGTGCCCACCCCGATTGTTACCACGGCCGTCCCTGCGTCTGTGGAAAGGGCTCCTAAGATCAGACTGTTTTTGTCACGAATCGAAATCGCGTTGTTTCCCGTGGTGCTCAGGGTCACCACCCCCGTGAAGTCGTTTCCAGACTGGTTTAAGGTGATGGATCCCCCCGTGCCCGTGGCTCGGATAGTTGCGGTATTTGCCGTAAGGACTCCCCCGGCCGTTTGCGTAACCGAAGTCCCTAGCAGTTGCAGGTTCCCGGTCGATTCCACGGCTGGCAGGGCTGGCAAAACGATTGGAGCCGTGCCGGTCCCCAAGCCCGTGCCTGCCGTCGTCCCATAAAGAACTGAAAGGTTGCGCAGGGTGGCGGGTAAATTGGCCAGACCAGGATCCGGATCCGGATTGATCGGCGAGTTCACGCCGGATTGCGCGATGTTTCGGATCATAAAATCCTGAAACTGGGTGGGATTTTGGGGCGTGAGGGTGAGTGTCCGAATAATGTTATTCTGCGTGCTAAGATCCATGCTCAGCAATCCGCCGGAGGCGGCCGAAGGGGCCACCACATTGAAGTTTCCGCCAGACGTCGCAAGCACCCCGGTGCTAATCACCCCCGTTTGCGTCAGGGTATAGGTAACACCGCTGCTTGCCTGGGCTCCCACGGTCACCGTGAAGTCCGCCTGGCCCGGTTGACTGACCGTCCCCAAAATCAGGCTGTTTTTGTCGGTGATTGAAATCGTGTTGTTGCCCGTATTGGCCAAACTGACCGCTCCGGTGAAGTCGTTGTTATTTCCGCTGTTGGTCACTAGATCAATCAGCGCGGCACCGGCATTAATGTCGCTCGTCCCGCCGATGCTCAGTGCCCCGGCTTGTGACACCGCTCCGCCACTTGAGCTGGCTGTCAGGGCGGCGGCGACCGTGCCCTGCCCCAAATTAAGGGCCCCTGTGGAATTTGCCGTCAAACCTCCCGCAACCGAAAGTGTTCCCAGGGTAAGCGCGTTGGCATCCCGAATCGTGGCGCTTCCGGAACTGCTGGTGCTGAGGCTGACCGCGCCGGTAAATTGATTCAGGTTATCGAGTGAGATGGCGCCCGCCGCGGTGAACGCGGACGTACCCGGAATCGTCAAAATTCCTGCCGTTTGACTGATGGCCCCGGGGGCGATCAGGTTGAAGCTTCCGGTCATGGCCGTGTTCAGAACTGTCCCCGCGGTGGCGGTTAGGTTGCCAACAAAATTAAGCGGTCCCGAATTCGCAGAATTAGCCGTTCTCGCAATCTGAATAAAAGAGTCACCGATGATTCCCGCGCCCTTTAGGTTGGAGATATCAAGATAAAGGGTACCCGTGCCGGGGGCCGCAGAGGGGTTGTTTCCGGGAGCCTGCACGTTCGCAAAATCGACCGTTCCGTTGGGGATGTAGACATCAACCGTGGCACCGCCGAAATTACTGAAAAGCGGCCCGCCGTTACCGAATGTCATCGAGCCCCCCGACGGGATACTTACCGAGTACGGTTGTCCCGTGCTCCCGCTAAAGGAAACCGCGGAGGCATTTCCCTCGAGGGTAACGTTGCTGGAAAAGAACGAGATCGGCTCTGCCTGACCAATCCCTATGTCCCCGGTTAGAATTTTCGCTGTTCCGGTTGTGCCGGCGGTTCCTGCATTCACACAAGTAAAGACACTTCCTGGGGCATAGACTACGCCCACCGTCCCGGCGATGGTGTTCCAATCACCCTGAGTCGTAGTGCCAAGATTGGATATTTTATAACTGGCCGTCACATAAAAGGCCCCGGGACTGACGCTGGGATTTAAAGAGTCCGGGGTTCCAATAAAAAGATTCACCCCAACCAGATTTTCTAGGCTGTTGACACCATTTACGGTCCCGATTCTAAAAACGCTGAGGCCCGAAATATCCGTTTGGCCAATCCACATTCCATTTTCGGGGTTATAGGGGGTTAGACGAATCGTTGTGGCATTCGCCGGAGCGGAAACCGTCACCTGATTTCCGCTTTTTAACGTGAGGGAGTTCAGGATCGATGAGGTCAACGTGGGCGCATTATTGACCCCAAAAATGGATTGGAGGTCCACCTGCACTCCGCTGACACCTAGGGTGGAGGCAAGGGAGAGTGTGCCGGAAGATAGCCCCAGACCAGAGGCTAAGGTGAGGTCGACGCTATTGCCCAGGGCAAGTATGGAGGATCCGATCGTCAAAGATCCGCCCTGCTGGTTGTTTCCGGCGGTTCCAGCCCGGATCGTGCTGCTGCCATTCCCAAGATAAATTGAGACGCCGCTCTGAATAGTGACGGTGCCAGCCGTGCCGCCGGAGGCCCGGATCGCTGCTCCGGTTCCAGTGCCGTTGGGAACCTGGAGCAGGTATGGGGTGATTAGAAAAGCCGGAGGCACGCCTGCGGTGCCCGTGTTCCATCCCTTGTCAGCATCCCCCCCAATCAAGGACAGACCTGAGCCCGCATAAATATTTGCGTTTACATCGATGGAACCGCCTGTCCCCCCTGTGTTTGTGGCAATGGATTGACCCGCGGTGATGGAAACCACCCCCTTGGCATAAAGCGGGGCGTTGATGGTAATTTTTCCGCCTTGCCCACCGTCGGAACGTGTCGGGAAATTAGGGAGCTGAGGAAGACCTCGGTCATCCGCCGCGGATAAGGTCAGGTTTCCGCCCACCACAACCTTCGCACCGATGAGGATATTTCCATAACCGCTGGTGCCTGACATGATCCAGTTGTTGTTCATGGTGAGGCTGCCGGTGCTGTTGAGATCCGCCACAATGGGAACCGAAACGGTAATGTCACCCTTTCCGTTGCCTACCTCCCCGAGCCCCGAAAAAAGGGTTTTTGTGGCAGGTCCGGCCTGAATGATGACATCCTGGTTGTTGTTAAGGGCATAAAGAATCCGATCCACGCTTACCTGTGAATTTTGGGCCAAAGGCACAAACGTAACAGAATTGACCCCGAACGTTGTCCCTATGTTCGCCTCGGTTGTCGTGATGTAGACATCCGGAGGATCGAGTAACCACGTCCCCCCGCGACCCAGAAAAGCCGAAACGTCCGCCTGTCCCAGGGCTTGAAGATTGCCTTTCGAGGAGGTTTCCACAAATCCACCGTCCCCGCCCTGCAGACCGCCCCGCGCGAGAATCTCACCGTAAAACCCGGTGTACTCGTCGCTCCATAAAATGGCCTTGCCGCCGTTCCCCGTCTGGGTCGCGTCAGCCCGGATCACGGAATCCGGCGTCATCACCAGCGCCTTGGCATTCCGCACTTCCGGATCCGCACCGGAAAGACCACCCCCCACCAACACCTGGCCCCCTTGGGTTGCCCCGGAAGCGTCGACCTCCGCCTTCACCAGACCCACCCGTTCCCCGGTCATCACCACCTTGCCGCCGGCGCCCTCGGAAGAGGTCGCCTCGATTTTGCCGGAGGCATAGACCGTATCCTTCGCGTCGATTTTTACCTCCCCCCCCTTTTCCTGCCCGGCGGCGGTCACGATCGAGCCGGGATCTGTCGTGACATTCTTGGCGACCAGGGAAATCTCGCCCCCCTCCGTCTTACCCCAGGCGGTCTCCCGCAGGGCCGCGACCACGCCGCGGTTGAGCAGATCCCCCTCCCCGCCCGTCAAGGTCACGCTCCCGTCCGCGTTGGCCACCGCACCGGTGGCGCGGACGGTGCCGTCGTTGCGGATCGCCAGGGAAAGATAGTTGCCGGTGGCCGCCAGCTCCGCATTCGCCGCCTCAATCACCCCCTCATTGACCACCTCCGCGATCCCGTCCTCCGCTTTCCGGGCCCCGGTGCCGTCCGCCACGTCCAGCAAGCGCACCTTGTAGTGGTGCGGACCCAACGCATGGAGAGCCACCTCCGTGCCGCTGATCATCCCCACCGTGCCGTCGGAGGCAAGAATCTGCCCCTCGTTGGAAACCTGCCGGGCGATCAGGAAAACATCCCCCTGGCGCGCCTCGATGCGACCCTGGTTCAGGATGGCGGCCTCGGAATTCCCGGTAAAACGGAGATCCCCGCCCTTCATGAAATCCTCCGTGGAGATGTCGTGGGTGCTGGCCACAAATCCGGCGGTGTCCACCAAACCCCCGGGTCCCACGAAGACCCCGGCGGCATTGATCAAATACACCTGGCCGTTGGCCTGCAGGGTGCCGTAGATCTGACTGGGGTTGTTCGCGCCGAGAACCCGGTTGAGCACGGCCGAGGAAGCACTGGGCTGGACAAAACGAGTCAGCTCCCCCGCTCCGATGGAAAAGCTGTTCCAGTTGATCACGGCCCGATCCGTCCCCTGGGTCACCGTCAGGGCGCTCCCAATCCTCTCGAATCCCGCAGCCCCGGCCACCACCTGCTCCCCGGTCGGATTGGCCTGCACGACCTGAATCCCGATGACTGAAACGGCACCGAACAATTTCAGCATATGCGCACAAAAACGGAGGGAGGATAGGAGAGGCCTTCGAATCCTCTGCCGCAAGGGGACTTTCACGCCCCAAGATCGTTTCGGGAGGTGTCTGATAACACTATAATCATACCACTTCGCCAGATTTTGCAACGGGTGTGGGGTGTAGATATCTTCTTCCCGAACAAGCCAACCTACACCCGTCTTTTTCGATATATGGTGGAACCCCACGAACTACCACTACATCTTGTGTCCCTACCGTCAAACAAAAAGCACGCCCTGATTTGAATTAATTTTCGCCTCAGGGTCTTCCGGCTTCGGCGGAAGGAACCTGGGCGTTGGGATCGTTCGCGACGTTGGGCGAGGATGTCAGCCGATAGACCCTGGCCTTCGGCTTGGCCTCCCTGTCTGGAAGACCAAAAAAGGTCAGGAGGGCGGACTTCACTTTCGTGCCCGCACTATCCAGATCCTTGTTGTATTGAGAGGCAGGATCCACAGTGCCGGGTTTTTCGGCCGCGGGGGTGGCCGGCTTGGCCAAAACCGCCGATTCCCTCATGGCGAAGGCCCGGCGGCTGATTTCGCCCCCCAGGCGAAGGTCGGGCTCCACGTAATAAACCTGCCCGCAGATGGAGGGCTCAAAATACACCAGCTCCTCCTCCCCGATCGTGGCCACCACCGAAGCCTCCGGAGAAAGGACAGTCTTCCGTCCAAGCAGTTTGAGGGTGACGGGCTGTTTCATGGCGGGACCGGGACGGACAAGGACGCTGACCCGGCCAAGATCGTCCCGGCCATAGCTGAGCCGGTATTCACATCCAGCCACATCCACCACCCGGCTGGTCGTGCCCGGAAAGATTTCCTCAAGAAGAATTCCGCTCTCGTCCCGGATCTCCAGGCGGTGGTTCCCCGGATTGACGGTGAGGACCGGCATGGGCTGGTTTTGTACTCCCAAAACCATCCCGGCAGCCTCAGTGGCCGCGGCATCGACCGCCGCACAACCCGCGCCGGGCGTAAAAACGACCGGGACCCCGCAGACCATCAGCATGAACCAGACCGACCTCATGTAGGCTTGTTCTTGGGCACCTGTGGCAAATCCGTCCAGCGATTTTCCCCGAATCCTCGCGCCGGAGTTGTCAAAAGCCTGTGATCAGCTTTTTCCGAAGGCGGATGGAATTTCGCGGGGTAAGGCTTCCGGGCGATGGGGCATTTTTTACCGTCCGGAGCTCCCGGGATCCCCCGATTACATTTCTTTCAGTTTTTGAGCTCTCTCCTTGTTTTGCGCATCGTTCAGGGACTTGATCTCCTCTGGAAAGATAGATCCCGCCGGCAAAGCCAAAAAGCCGCGCGTCAGGGTTGTGTCGATGGTCGGCGCATAGACAACCCTCCCGTTGACGATAACCACCAGGATCGATCCCCGGCCCGTGTTGGTGGCAACCTCCAGCTTGGTTTTCCCAAAATCGTCGAAATCGACCACGATTGTGCCGTCGGTCAGCGTGCGGACTTGGTGAATGTCCCTTTCCGAGAGCTCCGGCAGGTTCCGGATGGCGATTGTTTCAGGGGGGTTCAGGAGCGTCACCGGAACCGTCACCATGCCCTTGGCCCCCTCCGGGGCCTGTAGATGCACCCGCAAAAGAACCGGCGGTTTTTCCGCCGCCCCGATCCAGAACGCGAGTCCAATCAGACATGGAAAAATCCGGTGCATGGCACCTCTATAGTTGAAAATGGCCCGCGCACGATTCCGGATTATCGACGGATCGGATCCGATCGTATTGACGGCAAGGTCATCAACTCTGCCCTGCCGGTTGAGGAGTTTTCAGCCCAGGGTGCTCAGCCGGTACGGCAGCCCCGATGAGAATGCCATGAGGATCCGCTCCCGCGTCCAATCCACGATTTGTCAGGTCCGTTCCCTTTGGGCAGATTCGGGCAAATGAAGTCCTTGCTTCTTTTGGTCGGCATGGCCGCGACCGCCACCGCCCTCGCCGAAGTCGATGCCTCCCGGGAAACCATGCCCAAGCAGTTTCAGGGGGCGCCCGGCCTGATCAAGGGCGGGTTTCTCATTGAGGGATCCAAAAGGAGGTTCGAAGGAGCCAACGAGCTCAATCTGGATTCTTTCAAAACCAAAATGGAGGTCGCTCCCGGCGAACTGAGCCTGAAAAATATCCGGGATCCACAGCCGGGGGATCAGATCAACCTTAAGTTTACCGTCACCAACGATTCCGATGGGGGCACGTTTCTTTACTTCCCCACCGCCCAGCGTTGCGAGGCCCAGGTGCGGGATGCGGAGGGAAAGGTGGTTTACACCTGGTCGGAGGATTTTGAATTCGCCCCGGACGCAGGCTACAGCTTTCTGAACGCCGGCGAACGGGTCAATTATCAGCTGACCATCCCCTTGCAGGTTCTTCGCGGGAAAATTGCGGCGGGAACCGCCACGCTTACAGCCAGCCTCGTCAATTACCCGCAGCTCAAGGCGGAGATGCCCCTGCAGATTGTCCCGTAACGGTTCCCCTCAGCTCCCCTACAGGTTCCGACAGCATCTTTTCCACCTCTTGCGGCGAGAACTTCTCCTGCCGACCGGATCCGAGATCCCGGACGTTTTGTTCCTCATGCCGGACCTGCTCCCGCACCCGGGTGAGCCTGCCCTCATACATGCGCAGGGATCCCTCTGACCCTCCCCCCAGGGACGAAGACCGCGAAGACCAGTCGGGGGCCGTGTCCCGGCCCAGTTCCCGGTAGGAAAGAAGCTTCGTGGGGGCGGAATCATCCGGGGCTTGGAACTTTTGATTTCGACTTCCACGCTGCGACCACTCCCCCGCCTGGTTCCAGCGCGCCTCCTCCCATCTCCGGCTTCCGGGAGAGCGCCATTCCTGCTGCCCGGACGGGTTCGCCTCCTTCTCCTGATCCCCCCAAGACCTTGTTCGGAACTCCTTATCCTGCCCGAAAAATCTCGGAGAAATTTCGGAAGTGTCCTTGATCTTCCCGGAGAGCGGGCTGAGGCGTGTATCCGGCTTTTTCGGCCAACTGGCTTCCGCCATTCCTTCCTGGGCTTGTTCCAGCCGTTGGACGCTGCTTTCTTGCTCCGCCCAGGACGCCACGGAGAGCATCAGGAAAAGGATGAGCAACCTCACCCGGCAACCATGGCGCTTCCCGATCGGTCCATCCGGCCAAAACCGCCGTCTGTTTTCAGTCACTGCCGACAACCGGTGAATGGATCCCCGACAGATTTGTCGCCTCTGTCCATTCCAAACCCCCGCTTTTTTTTCTCCTGCCGCAAAAAAAATTGGGTCCGCTTGGATTTGAACCAAGGACCAAGGGATTATGAGTCCCCTGCTCTAACCGCTGAGCTACGGACCCGACGACATCGATTCTCGCCCACCTGCAAACGCCTGTAAATTCCAAGCAAGCGGAGTTAGTGTCACCTTATGCCAAATGGTCCTGCCATTTCTTTGCCCTCCCGGCCCAAAACCGTGGTTGTGGGTGCGGGGGCGCTCGGGATGTACTACGGCGCGAAGCTCGCCAAGGCTGGTGTGCCTGTCTCCTTTCTGGCCCGGCGGGACCTAGGGCACCTGCAAACCCACGGTATCCGGGTGCGCTGTCCTTATGGTGATTTCCATCTCGATTCCGTCCATGCCCTCGGAACCCCGAAGGAGATCGGCCCGGTGGATCTTGTCCTCGTCTGCATCAAGACAACCGGCAATGCGGACCTGAAACATCTTATTCCTCCCCTGCTCGGCCCCGACACCGTGGTCTGCTCCCTGCAGAACGGCCTCGGCAACGAGGAGCTTCTCGCATCCCTTGTTGGAAAGGAACGGGTCCTTGGCGGGGTGTGCCACGTCTGCGTCTCCCGGCCCGAACCGGGAGTTGCGCGGAACCTGGCGTGTACCGACATCAAGTTTTCCGACCTGTCCGGCGGCGACACTCCCCGCGCCCGTTCGCTCGCAAAAATTTTTAGCCAAGCCGGGGTGGGCTGCACGGTGGCTCCGTCCATCGGCTCCGCCCGATGGTACAAGCTCGTGTGGAACGTCCCCTTCAACGGACTGGGCATTGCCGGCGGGCCCGGAGGGAGGAACACCCAGCAAGTGCTGGAAGATCCGGGACTTCATCAGGAGGCAAAGGATCTCATGGCCGAGGTGCTGGCTGCTTCCACCAAACTCGGCTATTCGCAGGACCCGGACCTGATCGACAAAGAGATCGCCCGAACCAAAACCATGGGACACTACAAATCCTCCAGCCAGCTGGACTGGGAAGCAGGCAAGCCGGTTGAGCTCGAATCCATCTGGGGCGAGGCCTTGCGGCAAGGCACGGTCGCCGGCGTCCCGATGCCACATCTGCAAAAGCTGTACGATAAATTAAAGCAAATGGTGAAGGTTTAGATCAGCCCACCGGTAGGGCATCCTCGCTGAGGCTGCCGTTGCCGGGGGACCAAGACCTCGGGTTCGCACCTCCGGCAGGGGCATCGACCCTGTCCTACCGAATCTCAAACTTCTGAAATCTCCCGTAGAAGGGCCCGATTCATTTTCGCCCCGCGCTCCAAGTAGGAGATCGGAAACGTCTCGTCCGGTCCGTGGGCCCGGCAGTCTGGCAAGCTAAGCCCCACGAGCAGTGTCTCCACACCAAGAACCTTCTTGATCACGCTCACGATCGGGATCGTCCCACCCTCGAGCAAATAATGAACCTTTTTCCCGTCCCACGCCTGACGGAGGGCCCGCACCGCCGCCGGACCAAAATCCTTCTTGGGATCGCAGAAGTAAGGCAACCCGCCGTGATGGCGCGTGACCTTCATTTTCACCGTCTTGGGACAGTGCTTTTTGAAATATTTTTCCACCAAACCGGCGATCTCCGCGGGATCCTGGTGTGGCACCAGACGGAAGGTCAGTTTGGCCGAAGCCTTGCTGGGCAGCACCGTCTTGGGACCCGGCCCCTGGTATCCGCCGGTGATGCCGTTGATTTCGGCGGTCGGACGCATCCCGATCCTCTCAATCGCGGTGAAACCCGGTTCCCCCGCCAAGGCCGGGCTACCCGCCTGCCGCCTGACTTCTTGGTCGGAAACCCCCAGATCCTTCGCCGCCTTCCGCTCCCACGCGGCCGGTTTGCGGACTTTTTTATAAAAACCAGGAACTGTCACCCGAAATTTGTCGTCATGCAGGCCAGCCAGCAACTGGGTCAATACCTTGATCGGATTCACCACCGCGCCGCCGTAAACCCCGGAGTGCAGATCGTGGGAGGGGCCGGTCAGTTCCACCTCCAGTGCCGTGATCCCGCGCAACCCATAGGTCAGGGTCGGCTGATCCGGTGCCGCCATGTTGGTGTCGGAAATCACCGCCACGTCACACTTGAGCTCATCCTTTCGCGCCCGGAGCACCGCCTCCAGGTTGTCACTGCCCACCTCCTCCTCTCCCTCCACCACAAAGACCACATCCGTTGCGGCCCCCCCCTCCCGGATTGCCTCCGCCACCCCCAGCATGTGGGCAAAAATCTGGCCCTTGTTGTCGGTCGACCCGCGGGCCAGCACCATTCCATCCATCACCCGCGGCTCAAAGGGATCCCCCGTCCACCCGTCTCCCATCTCGGCCGGTTGCACGTCGTAGTGCCCGTAGATAAGGACTTTTCTCCTTTTGCCAGCCCCTGGCTTGCTCCATTTCGCCAGCACCACCGGGGCCCCGGGGGTGGCCACGATTTCCGATTCCAGCCCCATCTCCCCGAACTTCTTTTCCAGCCAGGAGGCGCAGTCCCGCATTGCCTGGTCCCGTGCCGGGTCGGCCGAAACGGTCGGAAAGCGGAGGAAATCGAAGTACACGGAACGGTCTTTCTCGGAAACGGGCATGCCTTTCATTCTGCCGATCCTCCCATTCCCGCACCAGCCCTGCGGAAACAACCCTGAAGGCATTGGCGGAAGCCCGGATTTTGTTTAGGATGGGTGGATGGTGTCCACCCAGCTGCAAATCCCGAAATCCTTTCCCCCTTTCGACCTTACCCGCCTGCTTCGGACCGTCTTTGAACCGCAGAAAGGCGAGCGGACCTGTGTCCTGATCGATTTGGACGACCCCATGCAGGTAAAGAATCTGGCCTTCCTAAAAAACCCTTCCCTGACCGTCCAAAAATACGCCCATGACATCTTTTACCAGGGGCTGAATAACGGCGCGGGCAAGGATCTCGGCCTCACCGGAGGTGAACTGTACGCGTACAAAAAAACCGGGGGCAGCAATCTGGACATGGATGACCTGGTGGTGGATACCCAGGGCCGTCGCCTCTCCTTCGAAAAAGACATCTATCCCAAGTACGACATCATTCTTTGCATCTCGACCTACTCGGCCACCGCTCCCCTCACCGCCTCCGCCAAAAAACACGGTTTCCGCGGCGCCACCCTGCACGGCCTGAACGATATCATCCTCAAGACCGGTCTGGCCGTGGACTATAACTCGGTCAGCCGACAGGCGGAAAAGCTCCGGCTTGGCCTGACCAGGTCGGATTGGGTGGAAATCGATTACGAGGTCGCCGGAAAATCATGCTCCCTGCATCTCGATCTCAACCGTCAGGAGGCCCAGAAGTCCCACGGCCTCTGCCGAGGCAAAACCCCGGACGTGGCCAACCTTCCCGCCGGGGAGGTTTATTTCGTCCCCACCGGGGCCTCGGGTCAAATGCCCATGAAGTTCGAAGACGGCACGCTTGCCATCCTCGATGTGAAGGGCGGCCGCCAGGTTGGCGGCACTTTCCTGTCCGGAAACCGAAAAACTTTTGAGGAACACGCGGCCAAACTGAAGCGCGACCCCGTCACCGGTGAGCTGGGCGAGTTGGGATTCGGCACCCAGCTCCTCCCCTTCAGCGGGCGCGACATCCAGGATGAGAAGGTTCTCGGCACCGTCCATGTCGCCACCGGCCGTTCCGATCACCTCGGCGGGCACCTCACGCCCGACAAATTTGCCGAAAGGATCAACGCCACCCACGACGACATCCTGTACGCACCCCACAAGACGCCTGAAATCACCGTGAAACAGGTGCGGATGCATCGGGATGGAAAAACCACCGTGGTGATGGAAAATTACCGCCCCTCCGCGTACCTCGAACAACTCCTCGCCTGAAATCCGTCTACGAAACCTCCTCCGCCTTGGCGGAGTACCTCG
>Ga0214917_10003433_pt1 | contig 18279 bp, 10 predicted proteins | sample LL_1208_BB_MetaG_FD_177983 | JGI IMG/M metagenome (GOLD analysis project Ga0214917, IMG submission 177983) | Freshwater microbial communities from Lake Lanier, Atlanta, Georgia, United States - LL_1208_BB | ecosystem: Environmental > Aquatic > Freshwater > Lake | place: USA: Georgia | collected...
CGCGGCGGCAGCGCGGATTGCGATGCCGTCGCCGGGCCGGTCGAGATCGATCATCGCCACGACGGACGGGCGGCCGTCGGTGATGCGGTGGCCGTCGGCGAGCCAGCCATGCGCCGGCCGGGAGCCCTGCGGAGACACGGCGTGGGACGGGGCGGCGGGTGGCATGTCAATGAGCTCCTGCCCTGAGGCGGGCGTCGTTCGCCGCGGTGCGGCCGCTGTCGTCGCGGCCCCCCCGGAGCCTCTCCGCGGGACGCCGTCGTCGGCCCTCGGTTCTAGCAGCCGCCATGCGGTTCCATCCAGCCGCGTGCCGACTTCCCACGGTCCCGCCACGGCTCGCGGGCGGGACGCTAGACTGCGGTACGAGACCGCCGTCCCCCTTTCCCCTTCCGGGTCCTGTTTCCTGCCGCGTCCGCACTGCGGCAGGACGACGGTCGGCAATCCGCCGGAACCCATCGTGACGCCCTCCCATCCTCCCGGATCGCCCGCCACCGCGGGACGCGAGACCGTCGGCCCGGCGGCCGTTCCCGTCGAGGCCCTCGCCGTCTGCGAGGCGGCAGCGCGGGCCGGTGGCCGCGTGCTCCTCGACTGGGTCGGTCGGTTCGAGGTGTCGCACAAGGGGCCGCGGGATCTCGTCACCGAGGCGGATGTCGCATCGCAGCGGGAGATCCGCCGGATCGTGCTCGACGCGTTTCCCGGCCATGGCTTCGTGGGGGAGGAGTCGCTTCCCGACCACGCGACCGCATCCCGCTCCGCGGCCGGTGCCACCGATCCGGAGCCGCGGCCGACCTGGATCGTGGATCCTCTCGATGGCACGAGCAACTACGTGCACGGTTTTCCGGCCTGGTGCGTGTCGGTGGCCCTTGCATGCGGCGACGATCTCCTCGTGGGAACGATCTACGACCCGGTCCGCGACGAATGTTTCACGGCGCAGGCTCGTGCCGGCGCCCGGCTCAACGGCCGCGTGATTCGCGTCAGCGGCTGTGCGCGGCTGGCTGACGCGCTCGTCGCGCTCAGCTTTCCGCCCCACATCACCGTCGATTCCACCGCGGTGAGCGACTTCCTGGCCGTCGTGCCCCACGTGCACTCCGTCCGGCGCACCGGTTCCACGGCGCTCAACCTGGCCTGGCTCGCCTGCGGTCGGCTCGACGCCTTCTGGGTGCGGCGGATCGCCAGTTGGGACGTGGCCGCCGGGCTCCTCATTCTGCGCGAGGCCGGCGGCTGCCTGTCGGGCTTCGAGGCCGCCGCCACCATCCCCGCCGTGATTTCACTGGCCGAACCGGCCTTCATCGCCGGCAGCACCCCCGAGATCGTGGCCGCCCTGCGTGAGGCGCTCCCGTCCCGCCCCGCCGATCGCTGAACTGGACGCGGCCGGATCGTCGCCCCGGTTGTGCCGGTCATGCCCGCCGGGCCGGTCAGGGCGATCGTAGGGCGGGACTCCGGCGAAATCGTCACGGATTCCCGTGCGGGGGAACGGCCGGCGGGGTAGGGTGAAGAGGGACGTGCACGGTTGCGCAACCGGCACAGTCGGGCGACGGCCGGCCGTCACGCCGCCACGGCCCGCAGAATCTCCCGTGAACCATTCGGTCACCATGCGACGACGGCCCGACCTCCGCGACGACGGCCGGATCCTGCCGGCGGTGCTGCTGGCGATCCTCGTGGCCGCCTGTGGCAGGGCGACGCATGCCGAGCCGCCCGCCGCGGTCGGGGTGCGGGAAGCGGCTCCGGAGATCTATTATCTGCAGGACGACGCGGGCCGGCTCGTGCCCGTGCCGGGATTTCGGTATCGCGACTTCGTCGATCTGCTGCGGATCAAGGAGGGCCTGCCCGGGCTTCCGGAGCCTCCCCCCGCCGTGCTGGAGCGGGTGGTCCTGCGCGGCGCGATGCCGCGGCGGCCGGAGGATGCCGCCGCGGAGGCCGGGCCGCCGGCGGGGATCTGCGAGGTGACGGTGGAACTCACCGTGCGGCAGTCCCGCAGCGGCTGGGTGAGCCTGCCGATCGATCTCGACGGGCTGTTGCTCACCGCCCAGCCCCGCTACGAGGGACCCGGCCGGATGATGTTGGCCGCCGACGCGCCCGCGACCCCGCCGGCCGATGGACCGCCGCAGTCATCGGGATACCGACTGTGGACGGCCGCCACGACGGCCGATCCCAGCCAGGTGCTCAGGCATGCCATCGTGCTGACGGGCAACGTCGCCGTGGACGCGACGGCCGACCAGGAGACGCTCCGACTCGCCATGCCGCGGGCGACGGCGTCGCTGGTGGAATTGACGACGCCGCGGAATGACGCCGCCGTCACCGTGCGGCCCGCGGCGGGCGTGCCGCGGGTGGAACCGCTGCCCGACGGGACGGGCAGTACCGTGACGCTGTTGGGCCTGGTCGGCGCCGCGACCGTGCGGATCGGCGCGGCCCGCGGCGGGGAGGGCGAGGCCGCCATGACGGCCGAAGCAGGCCGGGCGGTTCCCCAGGCGATGGTCGAGAGCATGGTGCGGATCGACGGCCGCGTCGCGGTGACGGCCGCGGCCATCCGCGTGGACAACCTGCCCGGGGCGACGTCCACGGTCCGCATCGCGTTGCCGCCCCGCGCCACGCTGCGGAGCATCCGCAGTCCGGCGGCGCTCGTGTCGCTCGACGGCACCGACGCCCTGCCCGTGGCGGTCGTCCGCGTGCCCCGCAGCGCCGATGCCCGCGGCCTCGTGGAACTGGAGTGCGAGCGGCCCATCGATCCCACCGGACGGGAGCCGTTCGAGCCCCTCGGCTTCGCCGTGGAGGGCATTCCGCAATGGCGGCAGTGGGGACGGGTGAGCCTCGTCGTGGACGGCGACTGGCAGGTCGAGTGGGACGACCTCGGCCAGCAGCGGCGCATCGATCCGCCGGCGTCGGCCCGCGGTCCGGGCTTCGTGGCCGCCTTCGCCTACGACGCGCAGCCGGCACGGCTGCCGCTCCGCGTGCTGCCCCGCGGCAGCCGGCTGGTGATCGAGCCGGAGTACCGGTACGACGTGTCCACCGCGCGGGTGTCGCTCGAGGGCCGCCTGCGGGTGTCGGTGCGGGGCGCGCCGGTGTCGCGGATCGTGGTGTCGGTCGACGGTTGGAACGTCGACGAAGTGGGGCCCGCCGGCATCGTCGATTCCGCCGCGGTCAGCTCCGAGGGCGGACGGCTCGTGATCCCCCTCCTGCAGCCGCTCTCCGGCGACACGGTCGTGGAGATCCGCGCCGGCCGCCCCCTGGAGCCGGACGCCGGCCGCGTGGGCTGGCGGATCCCGGTGCCCCAGGCGGATCTCGTCGGCCCCGCCTCCGTCATCATCACCTCGCAGAGCGACATCGAACTGATGCCCGACGCCGAGGCGATCCGCGGACTCGTGCGGCAGTTGACCCCGACCACCATGCGGTCCGATGCCGACCGGGTCGCGCTCGTCTACCGGCTCGACGGCACCGACGGCCTCTTCGAGGCGGCGCGCCGCTTCCTTCCGCGCCGTGTCGATGCCTCGATCGTGACGCAGGTCGACATCGACGAGGCGGACTCGATCGTGCGCGAGACGATCCGCTACGACGTCGCCCACGTGCCGCTGGAGTTCATCATGCTGTCGGTGCCGGAGGCCGTGCTGCGCACGGGCACCCTCGAGGTGCGACAGAACGGGCTGCTGCTCAATCCCGGCGAGGCGCAGGACCGGGCGGATGCGGCGGGTGATGCGGAGCCGGACGAACGCGGGCCGGCCGCCCCGGCCGAAGCGATCGCGGGCCCGGTGCCGCGGAGGCGGCTGCGGGCGCTGCTGGCCGCGCCCCTGTTGGGGGCCGGCGAGGTGACCGTGGCCTACGAGCTGCCGACGCCCGGCATCGCGCCGGAGTCGACCGTGGCCGAAGACCTGCCGCTGGTGATGCCCGCGGGCACGCGGGTCGGCCGCCAGTCGATCACCCTCACCGTTCCCGACAGCCTGTCGATCGAGGTCCGCGGCGACGCCTGGAAGCGGGACGTCGCCTCGCCGGGTTCGATCGCCAGCCGCACCTGGACCACCGCCCGCCCCCACGACGGCGTGCCGTTGGCGATCTCCCTCCGGAAGCGGTCGCCGCAGGGGGACGTCGTCGTGGATGCCGCCTGGATGCAGACCCGTCTGATCGGTCCGCGCAGGGAGGACATCTTCCGCTACTGCGTGCTGAGTTCGGCGGAGCAGCTCACGCTCAGCCTCCCGCGCGGGCTGGCGGCCGCCTCGGCCGATGACGGCGCCACGACGGCGGACGGCATCGAGGTGCGGCTCAACGGTCAGCCGCAGTCCGGCGTCGTGCGGGCCGACGGGCGGATCACCGTGGAGCTTCCCGCGCGGACCGGCAGCGTGGCGTGGCTCTTGGAACTGGTCGTCAGCCACGCGCCGGCGGCGATCGGTGCGGCGCCGGCCGCGATGCCGCGCGCCGTGCCCATGGAGCCGCCGGTGTTTCCCCCCGGCACGCTCGAGCGCAGGTTCTACTGGGAAGTGTTCCTCGACCCCGACGAGCACGTGCTCCTCCATCCGTCGACGTGGACGTCGCAGCAGCGCTGGCAGTGGGCCTCCTTCGGGCTGGAACGCGTGCCGGTCGTCTCGCAGGACGCCCTCACGGCCTGGCTGCTGGGCAGCGTGAGCCCGCCGCGGGATGCGACGCTCGGCACCGGGACCGGCGACGAGCGGCCGCCGCCGATGCGGCCGCTCGACCTGGCCGGGCCCGGCTCGCGGACCGTCTTTTCCGGCGTGGGGCCGCCCGATCCCGGCCGGCTGTGGGTGATCCCCACCTGGCTGCTGGTGCTCGCCGTCTCCGGGCCTGTGCTCGCCGTCGGACTGGCGGGCGTCTACCTGCCCCGGCTGCGAACGGTCCCGGTGCTGCTCGGGCTGGCGGCCGCCTGCGGGCTCGGCGCGGCCGTGCTGCCGGAGTTGGCCCCGCTGACGGCACAGGCCGCGCTGCCGGGGGCGGCGCTCGCCGCCGTGGCCGCGATGCTGCGACTGCTGCTGCGACGCTCCTCCGGGCAGACCGCCCTGCCGGCGCCCGAGGCCCCGATCTCGGCCAGTTCCCTGACCCAGGTCGCGCCACAGCCGTCGCTGATCATCGCCGGGTCGGCCGCGGACGACGGCGCGACCGGCATCGAGCGAGCCCGTCCATGAACGGCCGGTCCCCCTCGACATCCCGCGCGTCACGCCGGACGGCCCTCGCCCCGCGACGGGCCGCCGCGTGGCCGTGGTCCGCGCGGCCCTGCCGCCCGCGTTCCTTCTCCCGCCGGCTGGCCACCTTCTGCGGACTGGCGGCTGCGGTCGTCGCGTGGTGCCCGGCAGCGATCGGACCGGCGCGTGCCGGCGCGGCGGACGAGACGCCGGACGGGGCGCGGGACGGTGCGGCCAGTGCCGACACGGGCGATTCCGGTGCGACCGCCGCCCCGCTGACGTTCACACGCGTGCACGTGCCCGCGGGCCGCCTGGCGGACGTGCCGCTCGGCACCGCCCGGTACGTGCCGATGTCCGCCCGCGAGTTCGAGGAGGGCATCGCCAGCCTGTACCCGCGTGGACCGGCGGCCAGGCCGCTGCTGCAGGAACCGGGCATGATGCCTCTGGCCGATGCCACGCGGTACGCGGTCACGCTCGTCGATGACGGCGGTCTGGAGGGCACCCTCTCCTGCGACGTCGGCCTCGCGGCCGACGGGCTGGCCGCGGGCCGTCCCGGCGGCAGGACGATGCCCGGCGAACTCACGCTCGGGCGGCTCGAGGTGCGGACGGGCACGGTGCGGACCGGCGCCGGACTGGGCGAGGCGGTCGTGTTCGGCCGCCGTGACGGCGCGGTCGCGTTGGTCACCGGCGAGCCTGGCACCTACACGCTCGGGTTTCGGCTGGCCGCCGAGCCGGGTGGGGATTCCGGCGTGCGGTTCAGATTGCCGCTCGTGCCGGCGCTGACGTCCACGATCACGCTGCGGCTGCCGCGCGGCATCGTGCCCCTGGTCGGGGGTGCGGTGCGGCTGCAACGTGTCGACGACGGTGGCGCTGGAGCGGGCCGTGACGACACCGCCGCATCCCCCGGCGTCGCCTGGCGGATCGACACGGGGCCGCGCGACGCACTCGAACTGACGCTCGTACGCGACGGGCATGCCGGTCCGCCGCTCACGCTGTGGACGGAGGCATTCGTCGGCGGCCGACAGGCCGAACTCGTCGCGGCCGTGCGGCCGCGGACGCCGTGGCTCCCGGCATCGATCCGGCTCGTCAAGGACCCGGCGGTGCGGGTCGTGCACGTCGCCATCGGGCCGGCCGGGCAGGACGGTGCGGGCCCGTTCGATGAACCGGCGTGGAGCATCGTCGAGGACGGGAGGGGGATCGTGATCGATCTGCCGCGCCGGGCCGTCGGTGGTCGCGATCCGATCGTGATCAGGGCGGTGGCCCCGATCGAGGCGGGCATCGCGCCGCTGCCCCTCGTGCGGTTGCCCTCCGACTCCTGGTCGGGCGGCGGGATCGTCATCCACGGTCCGCCCTCGATGGCGGTGGCGTCGATCGACCTCGCGCACGGTCTGGTGGTGTCGCCGGAGGCGGCGGCCCTGTGGCCCCTGCCGCAGGCGGCGACCGCCGCCGAGGTGCCGAGCCGGCCGACGCCCACCGCGGTCACGGGTGCCGCTCCTGCCGCCGCGGACAGCCTGTCGGCGCGGCTGTTCGTCGAGGAGCAGGGGCCGGACGTGGTTGTCCGGCTCGCGCTCCTGCCCCGTGAAGCCGACCTCGACGTCGCCCGTGTGACCACCGTGGACCTCTCGCCGGGAGTCGTGGTGGGACGGGCCATGTGCGAGGTGCGGGTGCCACGCGGCGACGTGTTCGGTCTGACCGGCCGCATCACGCCGGGCTGGTTCATCGACTCGGTCGAGGCCGTGCCGCTGCCGACCCCCGCCGACGCCGCCGAGGCGGCCCGGCGCCGCGACGCCGTCCCGCCGACGGCCGGGCTCGACTGGAGGGTGCAGCGCGACGCGCGGGGCGACATGCTGCGGATCGGGCTGGCCACGGCGGCCACGCCCGCACGGCCGCTCGGCCTGCGGATCACGGGACATCGGACGGGCATGCCGCTCGGCGAAGCCTTCACGACCGCGGACATCGACATGGTGCGGCTCGACGGCGAAGGGGAGCGGTCCGCGCTGCTCGATCTGCGGACGAGTCCGGAGGCGACGGTGGAATTCGAGCCGGCCGCCGCCGCCCCGGCGTCTTCATCGGCCGCGGCCGCCGACGGAATCCCCACGGTCGAGCCCGATGGGCGGCTGGCCGTGCTCGTGGAGGAGGGGGCTGCGCGGGCCCGGCTCCGGGCGGGATTTCGTGCCGAGTCGCGGACCGCCCGGCTGGTGCGGCGCCGGCCGCCCCTCGACGCCCGCACCGAGGTGCGGGTGAGCGTGCGGGACGACCGCCTCACCGAGTCGCTGTCGTTCGAGTGCCATCCGGCCGTGGCCGACCTCGATTCGATCGTCGTGCAGTTCTCCGCGCCCCTCGACGACCCCCTGGAGTGGTCGCTGCTTCCGCCCGCCGTCGGCAGCGTGTCGGCCCGGCGGCTCGACGCCTCCGATCGCCGTGGCGGGCCCGGCGGCGGCGAGCGGTGGCTCGTCGAACTGAACCCGCCGGCGCGAGCCGCGGTCACGATCCGCGCTTCCCGCACGCTGCCCTTCGTGCAGGCCACGCCGCTGTTGCTGGCGTGGGTGGATGGGTCGACGTCGCCGCTGGGCCGCTGCGTGGTTCGCAACGTGGGCCGCACGCTTCCGCGGGTGCTCAACCGGCGGCTCGCCGAGGTTCCCCCGGAGCCGGAGCCCGCCACGGCCGCACCGTTCGGGCCGGTCGTGGCGGAGTTCTCCTTCGATGGGGCGGCGGCCGCCGAGGCGGGCGAGGCGGCGGCGGCCGAACTGATCCCCGGCAGCGAGGCCGGAAGGGCCTGGGTCTGCCGGGAGACGACGTTCACGTGGTGCCATGCGTCGGGAGTCACGGAACACGAGACCTCGTTCAGCATCGACAACCACGGACGCCCCAGCGTGCTGCTGACCCTGCCGCCCGGCCAACGGGTGCAGGGGATGATGCTGGACGGGATACGGCTGCCGCTGGGGGAACGGGCCGCCTCCGGCGGGCCGCTGCCGATCGAACTGCCGCCGGGCAGGTCGCTGGTGCACCTGCTGGTCCGGACGGTCGTCGATGCCCGTCACGCGTCCGGCCGAAAGGGCCATGGGGCGTGGTCCCTCTGGGCCGTCGAGGCGCCGGCCATCACGCTCGACGTGCCCGTGCTGCAGCGGGAGTGGCGGCTGCTGCTGCCCCCCGGTCTCGACATCGCCCTCGGCGGCGGCCTGCGCAGCGTCGAGCCCGAGGAGCAGAAGGACTGGGTCGAACGCCTCGCGGGCGCGAGCGTGCGCTGGGGGCGTCGTCTGGCGTTGCGGCCGGTGGAGGAAACGGCCGCCCTGGCCCCCACCGGCGGCATCGTGCAGGGGTATCGCGGGTTCACGATCGTACCGCAGGTCGGTCGGGTCGCCGGACCGGCGGTCGTCGTGGTCGGGACGCGGGTCGTCTCGACCGCCGCCGCCTGCGTCGGCCTCGCCGCCGCCATCGGCACGCTGCTCGCGACCCGCGCGAGCTTCCGAGCGGGCTTCCTGCTCTGCCTGCTGGCGGGTGTCGCCGCGCTGTGGACGGCGAGCCCGCTCGACGGCATCGCGCGGGCCGGTTGGTGGGGAACGCTCGCCGCCGTCGCGGTCTCGGCGTCGGGAGGCCTGGCCATCCCTGGCCGCCGTGGCCGCACCGGCGCGGCATCGCCGGCGGTGACCGCGGGCCTGGTCACCGCGATCGTGCTGGCGGCGGCCGCCCCCGGTGCGGCGGCGGAGACGACCGCGGAGCAGCCGGAGGGCGGCACGACCACGGCGGCGACCCAGGAGGCCGGCCGGCCGCTGCAGGTCTTCATCACGCCCCAGGGCGGCGCCGGCGAGGCGGCCGGCGCCGACGCCACGGTGCTCGTGCCGGAGGAACTGTTTCGCGCCATCGTCCGCGGCGAGGAAGGAGGGGATCACGAGGCGGCCCGCGTGCTGGACGTGCGGGTGGAGACGGCGGCCCCGGGCGAGGCGGACGGCGGTTGGCCCGTGTGGCGGCTGAACGTCCTGGTGGATGCCGACGCGGGTGGCGGCCTGGTGCTCGATCAATCGACCAGCGGCGGCCGGTTCAGCCCCGGCTCCCTGCGGATCGACGGCGCGCCGGTCGTCACGCGGACCGCGGACGGCGGCGAGCGGCTGCGGGTCGTGTTTCCCGATGCGGGCCGGCACACGGTGACGGTGGGCGTCGTCCCGGCCAGCCGACGCCTGGGGGACGTGGAGACGGCGACCATCGCGGTGCCGGTCGCGCCCGCGGCCGCGATCGAGATCGCCCCCGCGACCGCGACGCACGACGCCGCGGCTCCGCAGTGTGACGCCGCATCGCGGCACGGAGTCTTCCAGCCGGCGCCGCGGCTGTCGTCGGACACCCACGCCACGGTGTTCGACATTTCGCGGGCGCATGCCGTGCGGCTGGTCCGAGCGACGGCGTCGGGGCACGACCTCGCGACCCTGCCGCCGATCGCCGTCAGCCGCAACGACATCTTCTGGAATCTCGACGAGTGCCGCCTCACGGGCGTGTACGAGGTCGATGCGGGCGATGCCGTGGTGCGGTCGTGCGTGGTGCGTGCCGATGCGGGACTGGAGTGGATCGAGCCGGCCGGGCGTGCGGCCGACGCCCGCGAGACCGGCGACGCCGTGTCGATCGTCCCGCTGGGCAATCACCGCTACCTCGTCGAACGGCGGCGGCCCGAGCGGGGCCGGTTTCGCTTCGAGATTTCGTTCCGGCTGCCGCTGGCCGATCCCGTCGGCGTGTTCGACGTGCCCGAGGCGTGGCTGGAGGAGACGGCTGGCGACACGCGGACCGTGCGGTTCGTGGCGAGCCCCAGTCTCGCGGTGCAGATCGATCTCCCGGCCGGAATGTCCCACACGACGGTTCCCGACGGCGAGGCGTCGTTCGAGACGCGGTTCTGGCGCGACGATCGATCCCGGGCGGGAGCGATGGGCCGGCCGCGGCTCACCTCCAGCCGCCGGCAGGTGGACATTCGCAGTTCCCAGCGGGAGACGGTGGTGTTCGCGGCCGAGCAGGTGCGGATGCATCTCGATGCCCGCATCGATGCCAGCGCGACGGCGCTGGTGACGATTCCCCTGGGGCTGCCACAGGACGCGGTCGTCGATCGCATCGTGCTGTCCGAGGACGACGTCCTCCACCCGGAGGCGGCGGGCCGCGGCGCGATCGACCTGCGATGGAGCCGGGCCGCGGATGCGACCGTCACCGCGGTCGTCCAGCGACCGCGCGCCGGCCGCTTCCGGCTCGAGGTCGATGCGCGGATGCCGGGGAGGCCGCCGCGACGCGGCCCGCTCCCCTGCATCCGACTGGGCCTGGCCGACGGCGCCCGGACGCTCGTGGAATGGTGGGCCGAGGACGGCCTCGAAGCGCGGCTGGAGCGGGTCGGCAGCGCTGCAGTGCCGGCGGGCCCCGGCGGCGACGGGCGGTCGCCGCGGCTGTTCGAGCTGGCTGCCGGCGAGCCGCCGCCGGCCTACGTGCTCGCCCCCGCCCGCGACCGGCCGACGGATCCCGCCGCGGAGATGGATGCGCCGCCGTCGCCGCCGGCGACCGCCGCCGCCGGGAGCGGCAGGGTCGAACTGGCCGACATCCGCGTCGCGATGGATGAGCGGGGACGGGCCTGGGGCGTGGCCTCCTTCGACGTGATGCCGGCGGAGGAAACCGTCCGCATCCAACTGCCCCGGTCCTGGCGGCTGTTCGACGCACTCGTCGATGGCCGGCCCGTGGAGGGCGGCACGCCGTCCGGCACCGCAGGCCTCACCGTCTGGGAGGTGCGGCTGCACGGCGCGGGCATGCCGCGCACGATCGTGGCGCTCTTCCACGGGGAACTGTTCAGCGGCGATCGCGGCCAGAGGCTGCTCGACGGCGAGCCGATCGCCCTGTCACCGCCGCAGATCGTGGGCCTCCCGTGCCGCCGGGTGATCTGGACGTTGCAGATGCCGCCCGGCCTGTCGCTGCGGGTCGCGGCACCGGCACGGCCCGCGGCGGCGGCCGACCTCGACGAGGAGCGTCGGGCGGCGCAGGGCCGTCTGGAGGAGGACTTCCGACGGGCCATCGAGGCGAGCGCGGGCTGGCGGCAGGAACGCGTGCGGGCCTTCGCCGCGGCCCGTCTGGCCGGCGTCGCCCCCGATGCCGATGCCGCCTGGTTCAGGGCCGTGTCGGGGATGGCGACGCCGCTCCCCGCGGCGGTGGGCGTGGTGTCGGACGGGAACGGCGCCGCGACCGACGGCGGCATCACCATCCGCGCGGTCCGCCAACGGGATGCGACCGTCCGCGGTCGCGCGATCGCCACCTTGGCGCTCCTGTCGTGCGGCGGACTGCTCTGGCTGGCGATCCATCGGGCCTGGGCGGTGCCGCAGGGCGTGCGGCTGCGGCTCGCCGCAACCGCAGCCTGCACGGCCGGCGCGGCATGGCTGGTGTGGCTCGCCCCGTCATGGCCCGGCGCCGTGCTCGTCGGCGCCGGCCTGCTCATGGCGGCCCGCGGGTGGCCGCCGCCCTGGCGGCGCGGCCGGGCTACCCCGCCGGCGGCATGGCGCGGGGACCTCCGCGACGGGATCCCGGCGACGACGGTCTACCGCCCCTGACCGGCGTGCCATCTCGCGGTCGGGCGCTCCGTTCCCGGCAAGACGGGCAATGCGGCGAACGGGAAAAGCGGTCTGGCCTCCGGTGGCGGGCCGTCGCTAGTGTCCGCCCGTTCGTGACGACAGCCGCGGGCGATGACGCGGTGATGGGCCGCCGGCGACGGCGGCTGCGGGAGTGCAAGGAGGCCGATGCGCATGCAGGTCGGACGCTGTGTCGATGGATGGGCCGCGGGCCGCCGCGTGTCGTGGATCGGGGCGTGCGGTGCGGTGCTGGCGTTCGCGTGCGGCCTCCTGCCCTGTCCGGCGGCACGGGCCGCCGGTCATCGGACGGCGAACTTCGTCGTCGAGGCGCCGACCGAACTGCTGGCCCGCCGCATCGGCGATGCCGCGGAACAGTACCGTCACGATCTCGCGGTCGAGTGGACCGGCCGGCCGCTCCCGCGCTGGAGCCGTCCCTGTCCCATCCAGGCGCAGGTCGGCCCCCACCTGGGCGCCGGTGGCGCGACGAGCTTCGTGTTCGACAACGGCGAGGTCTTCAATTGGACGATGACCATCCAGGGCAGCGAGCAGCGGATCCTCGACTCCGTGCTGCCGCACGAGATCACGCACACGGTGTTCGCCAGCCACTTCCGTCGGCCGCTGCCCCGCTGGGCGGACGAAGGCGCCTGCACGACCGTGGAACATCCCGTGGAGCGGGCCCGTCAGCACCGGTTGCTGATCGAGTTTCTCACCACCGGCCGCGGCATCGCGTTCCCGCAGATGTTCGCGATGCGCGAGTATCCCGCCGACGTCCTGCCGCTCTACTCGCAGGGCTACTCGCTGGCCCGCTACCTCATCGAGCGCGGTGGCCGGCACAAGTACGTGGCCTTCGTCGGCGACGGCCTCGTCTCCGACGACTGGGGAACCGCACTCGCGCGGCACTACGGCGTGGGCAGCGTGCCGCAACTGCAGCACCAGTGGCTCGAGTGGGTGAAGCTCGGCTGCCCGGCGCCGCCCGCCGCGGTGGCCGCCGCCCTCGCCCCGCCGCCCGGCGACCCTTCCCGGGCCGCCCGCGGGCAGAGCCCCGACCCCGTGCCGCCCGTCCCCGTGGTCGCGACGCCGGCCGCCCTGGCCGGGGCCGCCGGCCGCCGCTCGATCTACGCCCTGCAGGCCCGTCCTTCGCCGACGCCGGGCGGCAATCAGCCGGTCCGCTAGGCGGCCTGCGCCGGTGGTGCCGCGCCGGCTCGGGGCGGCACACGTCTCGTCGCGCGGGCAGCAAGGCCAAGGCTCCTCGAGCGCTGGCCGAGCCCTCCGCCCCGTGGTGCGGCCGTGCCGCGGCGGTCACGGACGCGTGCCGGTCACCAGCAGCGTGATGTGGTAGAAGACCGGCGCGGCGAAGCAGATCGAGTCGATCCGGTCGAGCACGCCGCCGTGCCCGACGACCAGCGTGCCGTAGTCCTTCACGCCGCGGTCGCGCTTGATCGCCGACATCGTCATCCCGCCGGCGAACCCCATCGTCGCCACGACCAGACCGGCGAGCGCCGCCTGCCATGGCTGGAACGGCGGCGCCGCCCACCACAGCGCCGCGGCCAGCAGCGAGGTGCTCGTCGCGCTGCCCAGCAGCCCCTCCCAGGTGCGGTTGGAACTGACGGTTCCCGCCACGAGCCGGCGGCCGAGCATGCGACTCCAGACGTACTGCATGCAATCGCCGAACTGCACGAGCAGGATGAGGAAGAACAGCAGGCGGAAGTTGGCGCTGCGGCCGCCCGGACCCTCGATGGGGATCTGCAGGAGCGCCGGCGCGAACGACAGGCAGTAGACGCAGACCACCAGTCCGGCCTGGATCTTCGCCGTGCGTTCCAGGAACCGCTTGTAGTCGCCGGCGAAGGCCACGCGGGCGAGGACGAACAGCGTGGCGTAGACCGGCAGGAAGACGCTGAAGATGTCGTAGCGGTTGAGCCCCACGAGCAGGTAATGGAGCGGCGTGAAGGCGAAGAACACCCAGAACAGCGCCCGGTGGTCACCCTTGCGCGTGGGCGTCAGCGTGATGAACTCCCGCAGCGCCCAGAACGACACGAGTCCGAAGAGCACGACGGTGGCCGTGGTACCGAGCCAGAAGGCCGCGGCGAGCACGGTGCACAACACCCACCAGCCGCGGATCCGCAGGTTGAACGTGCGGACGGCCGCCGGGTCGAGGCCACGGTCGGGGTGGCGCTTGAGAAACTGCCCCACCGCGGTGACGGCCGTGAGGAGCAGGAGCACCCCGGTGATCAGGGCGATGGTGCGGATGTCGTTCATGAGCGGTGTCCGCGGGCCTCGTTTCCCGGCGCTGTTGCCAACCCGATCCCCGGCGCCATCCCGGCCCTATTCCTTCAGCGACAGCACGGCCCGCCGCGCCCGCGCCAGGAAGTCGAGTTTGGCCTCGCCGCGTTCCAGCCACAGCGGCGGACCGAAACTGATGCAGGAGAGGAGGGGCACCGGCAGGAACTCGCCGCGCGGCAGCACGCGATTGAGGTTGTCGATGTGCACGGGGATGAGTTCGATGTCGGGCCGCTTCTTGGCGAGGTAGTACAGCCCGCTCTTGAATTCGTCCACCTCGCCGGTGACGCTGCGGCTTCCTTCCGGAAACACGATCAGCGAGTGGGTGCTGCCCGCCTCGCGAAGCATCAGGTCGACCGGACTCTGGTGCACCTTGATGGCGGTGCGGTCGATGAGGATCGCGTCGAACACCTCCTCGGCCAGCCAGCGGCGCACGATCCCGCGCGACCAGTAATCCTTGGCGGCGACCGGCCGCGTCACCTCCCGCACCGGCTGCGGCAAGGAGGCCCAGATCACGAGCGCGTCGAGGTGGCTCGTGTGGTTGGCGAAGTAGATCCGCTGGCAGGTGTCCGGCTGGCTGGCGATCCAGCGCACGCTCGACCCGGCGAGGAGGCGGGCCAGCGCCGCCAGGCCGAGGCCCGCGACCCGGCACACCGGCGATCGTCCCGACTTCGGTCCGGAGGCGGCGGGGAAGACCGAGGGTTCCTGGAAGTCGGCGGGCGACAGCATCGGCTCATCTTCCCCGGCTGGCCGGTATCCGGTCAATGATCAGCCGCGAAACCGACCGCCGCCCTGCGGCGGCGCCGCGTCGGCCACGAAGGGGTTGTGCCGTCGTTCGTGGCCCACGGTGGTGGCGTCGCCGTGGCCGGGGAACACGATCGTGTCGTCGGGAAGGGTGTACAGGCTGCCCCGGATGCCCCGCTCGAGGGCGGCGAAGTCGCCGTCGGGGAAGTCGGTCCGCCCGATGCCCTCGCGAAACAGCACGTCCCCCCCGAACACCAGCCGTGGCTCGCTGTCGTCGATCCGGAACACGACGTGCCCCCGGGAGTGGCCGGGGATGGCGATCACGGTGATGGTGAAGCCCGCCAGCGAGAGCGTCTCGCCGTCCGCCAGCAGGCGGTCGGCGGCGGGGCTCACCAGCGCCAGGCCGAAGGCACCGGAGAGGTTGCCGGCGGGATCGGTCAGCTTCGACGCGTCGTCCCGACCGATCAACAGGGGCAGCGACGGCCAGCGGTCCTGCAGGTCCTGGTTGCCGGCGATGTGGTCGGAGTGGCCGTGCGTGAGCAGGACCGCCACCGGCGACAGGCCCTGCCGCTCGATCCAGTCGATCACCGCGTCGGGTTCGAACCCCGGATCGACGACGAGGCACTCCGACCGCCCGCGGCGGGAGAGGACGTAGGTGTTTTCGGCGAAGGGAGCCGACTCGATGCGTGCCACGACGCAGTCCGACGGGACGGGCAGGATGTCGACGTGGGCCATGGCGGTTTGTCCGGGCGACGAGTTGCAGGGCGGGGGTGGAGGCCGGGTAGGGAAACTGGGTGGTGCATGGGGCCCCGGCCGCTGCCCATCCGGCTTCGTCCGCGGAGGCGAGCATGGCCTCGTGCCGCCAACGCGGCAAGCCGACCCCCGGAGTGCCCGTGGACACCAAGGGGCCGGAACGTCCCGAGAAATGGCATGGTGACGGCCAGATGCCGTCGCTAGACTCCCCCTCGCTTTCCCGAGTTTCGCGGCGTCCCCGCTGGTGGGGCGATGGCCGCGGGGCGTCCGCACACCGCAGGTTCCATGGAGGTCGAGATGATCGGACCGGTTTTCACGCGTGCAGCCTCTTCGTGGTGGAAGCCGGCGGCCCTCGGTGCCCGGACCGCCCGTCGGACCGGCAGCCTGACGACGCTCGCCGTGCTCGCCGCCATGGCTGTCCCGGCCACGGCCCAGCAGCCCGACGCCGCCCCGGCCGACCCGAACGCGGCCGTGAACGGCCCCGGCCTCATCCCCAACGGGGGACTGCCCGAGGGAATCGCGAACGCCGGCGTGGCCCAGGCGGCCAGCGGCGTCCATCCGCTGCAGCCCGCGCTCGACCTCGCCCAGCGGGGGCTCGCCAGGATCAAGGCCGATCTCCGCGACTACTCCTGCACGATCGTCAAGCGGGAGCGGCTCCACAACACGCTCGGCGAGCACGAGTACATGTTCGCCAAGATCCGGTCGCAGCCGTTCAGCGTCTACCTGTATTTCCTCGGGCCCGACAGCGTGAAGGGGCAGGAGGTCATCTACGTGGCGGGCCAGAACGACGGCAACATGCTCGCCCACGCCGGCAGCGGCGTGCGGGCCATGGTGGGCACGGTGTCGCTGAAGCCGCAGAGCATGCTCGCGATGCAGGGCAACCGCTATCCGGTCACGGAGATCGGCGTCGAAAACCTGGCGCGGCGGCTCGTCGAGGTGGCCGAGCACGACAAGCAGTTCGGGGAGTGCGAGGTGAACTTCTACCCGAATGCCAAGGTGAACGGTCGCGTCTGCACCTGCGTGCAGGTGTCGCACCCGGTGCCGCGACGGAACTTCCGCTTTCACCTGGCCCGCGTGTTCATCGACGACGAGCTGTTGATCCCGCTGCGGTACGAGGCGTACCACTGGCCGGAGGAGGCGGGCGGGCAGCCGGTGCTGCTCGAGGAGTACACGTACATGAACGTGAAGATCAACAACGGCTTCACGGACGCCGATTTCGATCCCAAGAACACGGCGTACAAGTTCAACGCCAAGTAGTCCCCGCCCCCGCGGTCCCGGCCGCGGGCGACGTCGCGAGGCGGTGGGGGCAGTTGCGGGCAGTCGGCCCGCGGCACGTGCGGGGCGTCCGGGCGGGCCCGGCCAGATCTGCGGATGGCCCGATCGCGGGTGGCGAGCGGCAGGGTGATGCCATGGTCGCGTCGCAGGCGGGGCCGATGCACCGTACCCGGCCTTCCCCGCACCGTGGGGCACCGTGGCGAGAGCCATCGAGACGCCGCCATGCGGCGGCGGACTGCGGGGGGCAGGCCGGGTGCCGCGTCAGTCGGACGGCATCAGCTTGGGCCAGGCCGCCTCGAGACGTTCCCGGGGCGGAAGTTCGAGCCGCGTTCCCGGCGCGAGCGACACCCGCGGATCGATGATGCGGTTCCAGGCGAACAACGCCCGGTACAGCCGGCCGTCGCCATAGGCCCGTTCGGCCAGGGCCCACCATGAATCGCCTGGACGGGCCATGTGGGTCGCCGACGGCTCCCGGGTGGGCTCGACGCCGGAGGACGAAAGGGTCGCCGCCGGCGGCTCGCCAAGGCCGCCAGCCGCGGCGGCGCGGGGCCGCGGCTCGGCGTCCGGTTCGGTCGGCAGCTGGAGCGTCGCCGCTGCCACGAAGGGATCGCGGCGTGGCGAAGGGGCTCGTGCCGTGCCGTCGGCCGTCGCCGGCATGGCAGCCACGCCGGGATCGGCGACACGGTCCGCGTCGCCGTCCCACGGCGGAATCCGTGCCGGCGGGACCGTCTCCACGCCCGCGGCATCGGCCACGGCCGGGCCGGCCGCGACAGGCGCCAGGTCCGGCGGTTCCACGATCTCGTTGGCGCCGGCGCCGGTGAGATCGACCGTCACGTCGGGGCCGGCTGCGGCAGGGGGCCTGGGAACGAGCAGTTTCATCGAGAGCACGCCGAGAAACACGCCGCAGAGCGTGGCCAGCAGTGCCAGCAGGATCTTCGGTTCACGTCCCATGCATCGACCCCAGGTGCTCGAGGCCCCGCCGGCGGTCGGCGGGCCGGGGAGTGTCGCGGATCGACGTGGTCGCCGCCAGATCGAACTGGCCGGACCCCGGAGCGTGGGCGGTCCGGGCTGTTCAGCCGTCCTCGGGGGCCGCGGCACGCTGGGCTGCCCGCAGCTTCGCCGACCGGCTCCGCGGGTTGCGCAGCACCTCTTCGGCGGAGGCCTCGACGGGCGACCGCGTGAGGCAGTCCCAGACCTGCGGGCTGCGAAACGCCTGCTTCACGAGGCGGTCTTCCAGGGAATGGAACGAGATCACCACCAGGCGGCCGCCGGGAACGAGCCGCGTCGGGATCCGTTCGAGCGCGATGCGCAGGCTCTTGAGTTCCTGGTTCACGGCGATCCGCAGCGCCTGGAACGTGCGGGTGGCCGGGTCGATCCGCGGCGGCGGCGTCTGCCGGGGAACCGCCGATCGCACGATCGCCGCGAACTCGGTGGCGGACCGGATCGGTCGCCGCTCACGCACCGCCGCGATCCGTCGGGCGATCCGCCGGCTGTGCCGCTCCTCCCCGTATTCGAAGATGAGGTCGGCGAGGCTG
>Ga0214917_10003434_pt1 | contig 18273 bp, 18 predicted proteins | sample LL_1208_BB_MetaG_FD_177983 | JGI IMG/M metagenome (GOLD analysis project Ga0214917, IMG submission 177983) | Freshwater microbial communities from Lake Lanier, Atlanta, Georgia, United States - LL_1208_BB | ecosystem: Environmental > Aquatic > Freshwater > Lake | place: USA: Georgia | collected...
AAGCGTTTTTGGTGTGTGCTTCGGATTGTCGAGCTTTTGCGGCAAGTCGGTCACTTCGGCATTAGCGTCCCCGCTATCCTTCAGCCCAACAAGGTGCAGACCAATTCGAATCGTTGCTAGCCTTGGGCTTCAACAATTTTGTGGGAGCCCTAAGAAAGGACAAAGCGAAACTCGCAGCGCAGCGCCGCCTAGAGCAAGCGTCTAAGGAACAGACAAAGCCCGCACTTTCCAGTGAGGCTTAAGGCGCCTCTAAAAGACAAAGACCCGGACGTCCTCACGACAGGGCCTTCGAGTTGCGCCCTTGTGCACGAAAGCCCAAGAAAAGCGGTCGTTGCTGCCCTAAGGTTTAGCCCTTATGCTCGCGCCATAGGCTTTTTGCGCGTTCATGAGACCACTCAAAGGGAGATACAAGAACATGAGCTTAGTCAGTCGTTTGGTTTTAGGTTTTTTTGCCCTCACGCTTTTTGCGATGCCTGCGTGGGCAGCAGACAAGAAGGACGCTGCAAAGGATGCCAGCAAAGCCCCTGCTGCAGAAGCACCTGCAGTGAAAAAGTCGGATTCAGGGATATGCCACGATAAGAGTTCGCCTAGCTATGAGCGCACCAAAAACTTTACGCCCTTTAAAAGCATTGATGAATGCGTAAAAAGCGGGGGTACTGTTGCTAAAAATGCATCGGCGCCAGCACCTGCGCCTGCGGTTGTGATCAAAAAATCCGATAACGGTATTTGCCACGATCCTTCAAGCGCAAGCTATGAAAAGACCACGAAATTTACAAGCTTTCCGAGCATGGATGAGTGCGTGAAAAGTGGAGGCAAGGCGCCTAAGAAATAGTGCTTGCCCCCTAATGCTTAGCCTCGACGCTTGGGCTTAGCCTTTGTGGCCATCGTTGGCTCAACGACATAAAGCTCGACCTGCTCACTGGCCACATGGGCTTGCTGCAGAAATTGAGACCAAGCCTTTTCGCTCACCGTAATCATTTCCCTGGCAGCTTTGAAAAATGCCTCCGAACCTGGAGGTGCGGATTTTGCTGCCTCATCGAGCCAACTTGTCGCCGCACGATAGCTCTCCTGCACTTTTGCCTCGGTCGTCAGTGCTACAGCGCGTGAGGTATCCATCGCCAACGCGGTTGCTTCGGTGAGATAGCTCAGCGATATTTTAGCTAAGGGTTCAGAGGCACCGCTTGCCAGTGCAGCGAGCTCTTGTGGGCTCTTTGTTCCAAGGAGCGCGGCCTGTTGATTGGCGGTCTGCTCCATCAACGCTTTGGTTGTCTTTACTTGCAGCGCACCCAATTGCTCGATCGCTTCAACGGCTTTAAAGCCGAGTGCAAGCTGCCCGTCAAGAACGGACTGGAGGCCTTGGGTATCAAAGGTTGTATTCATGATGTCAGTGCTTCCTCGATAAACGAGTCAAGAAGTTAAACGGATCCATGAACAAGCGCCAGTCTGTTGCGTACCATCAAAGGTTGACATCCGATGGACTCATCACAAATGTTGCATTGCACAAAATGATGTTAGCGAAGCTTTTATGAGTACGCAAGCATATTGCTGTGTTGCAACAAATTGAAACACTGATCAATGGCAACTCTGGGTTCATTGGGTAACTTGGTGGTCTCGCTTGAGGCCAACATAATTCGCTTTAATCAGGATAACCACCCGATGAGGCTTGAACCCGTGGCAGAGTTTGAAAGCCAGGGCAACGTCTGCTGGCGAATCTGTATGCAAATGAGATCAGCGATGATGCTATCGGCGAGGGTTAGCGCCCTCTGTGAGTGCGAATCGCTCCAGCTGAGTCAAAGGCGCCGGATCTATTTGCCAAATGCTTGCGGTCCAGGGAGGCAGGCGGCGCTAGCCATGAGTCACTGCAAGACATATAAATCGCGAGGAGCGAGGCGGAATCCTACCGCCCTCGAAAACGAACTTCGAGTTGAAAAAGTAGAATTGGCACACACACTTTCACACAAATGGACTAAAACGATATAAGTTATTGTTTTTAAATGAGTAAATTAGAGTTACGATCGATCATAAAAGTGGTGCAGGCTCAGCGCTTAGTTCTCGGTTCAACCAATCACTAACAAGCATGCAGCCTGGTGCATGCGTTATGCAAAAAGGCGGCTTGCTGTTAAGTACAACGGCTTGAGGCGTTACACCGCAGGCCCAGAACACGGGGACTTCGTCCGTCGCAACCGGTACTGGGTCGCCATAATCAGGCTTGGATATGTCGCTTATACCGATCAAAGCCGGATCTCCAAGGTGGATTGGTGCGCCATGCACTTGCGGCAATTGAGATGTGATCTGTATGGCACGTATTACATCGTGTGCGCGCATTGGGCGCATTGTTACAACCATCGGACCTGAAAAAATGCCAGCAGAGACAGTTTTAATTGAAGTTTTGAACATTGGAACATTAAGTTCGAGGCTTTGGTGTTTGACGCTCACATTGGCCTCAAGGAGTGCTTCCTCAAATGAGAAGGAACATCCGAGAACGAAACTTACTAAGTCATCTCGCCAATATGCCTCGATGCTTGTGGGCTCATCGATCAATTCACCGTGTTTCCAAACTCGATACCGAGGTAGATCACTGCGCAGATCCAGATCAAGGCCAAGCGAGGGTAAGTCCCAACGCCCCGCTTCTGAAACAGCGAGCAATGGACACGGCTTGGGGTTACGATGACAAAACAGTAAGAAATCGAATGCACAGTTTCTCGGTAGAACAACAAGGTTGCCTTGAACATAGCCGGGCGCGAGCCCATTGGTATGGCCCTTCAGATCTCCGTCTCGGCACGCGAGGCGTACTTCATGTGGGGTCATGGGTCGCCTGAGTTGAGCGTTTTGATAATGCATCTCACTGTCCCTCATTAAAGGTTAGATCGTAAGTGAATCCAGCTAAATTTTGAACGCTTAAACAAGTCGCTACTCAGGCGCTGCTCGATGCCAGCTCGTCAAACTTTTCGTCTCCCTCTTCGCTGCAACAAGGCCTCTTAGAAAGGCGGGGGAACGGTAGCGCTGTTGGCCTCTGGCTTGGCTTTTTCTGAATTCGAAATTCGGCCGACAGATGGAACCCCACAGCCTAGCGCACTATGTGAAAATCTGGCGATACACGCAATCAGCCCATTGGGCCATCTTGGAGAGAACGATGAAGACTAAATTATTGACGCTTGTGGCAAGTTTTAGCCTCGCTCTGATCACGACCACCAGCCAAGCTGATGAGAATGCGCCAATTAAAGTTGGCGTTGTGACGTTCCTATCTGGCCCAGCTGCAGGCCCTTTTGGTGTCCCCGCCCGGAACGCGGCAGAAATAACAGCTGAGTTGTTGAATGCTGGGAAGGCGCCGGCGCCATACGCGCAGAAAGGATTCGGCGGTGCGCCACTGCAATTAGTACTGGTTGATGAGGCGGGTAGTACCACCACCCAGGTCACGGAGTTTCGAAATTTGGTTCAACGTGCCAACGTAGATGTGGTGATTGGTTATATTTCAAGCGGAAACTGTCTGGCGATAGCCCCGGTGGCCGAAGAACTAAAAAAGTTGACAGTCTTTTTCGACTGCGGCACGCCCAGGATTTTTGAGGACGGATCATATAAGTATGTATTTCGCACATCACCCCACGCAACCATGGATAGCGTCGGAGCGGCACTGTATGCCAAAGACGTTAAGCCCAACGCCAAAAAATTTTCAGGGATTAATCAGAACTACGCATGGGGCCAGGATTCATGGTCTGACTTTGAAGGATCAATGAAGCAACTGATTCCTGCGGCACAGGTTGGTACCTCTCAAATGCCCAAACTTTTTGCAGGCCAGTACGGCGCGGAGATTTCAGCACTGCTTGCCTCAGGGTCGGATATCGTTCATACCAGTTTTTGGGACGGTGATTTGGAAGCCTTCATCCTTCAGGCCGGCCCACGCGGATTATTCAAGAAGAGCACTGTGATCCTCACCACGGGTGAGACAGCGATGTACAAGCTTGCAGCACAAATTCCGGATGGTGTCATCATCGGTGCACGCGGTCCCTTCGGTGTGTTCGCGCCCAACAACGAACTCAATAAGTGGTTCAGCAGTAACTTTACCGACCGCTACAATGTGCCACCGAACTATGCCGCCTACCAAATGACGCAGTCTTTTCTAGGCGTGAAGACTGCTTGGGAAAAGGCGCAGGCAGCGAACGGCGGCAAGCGTCCTACGCCGGAACAGGTGATTTCAGCCTTTGAAGGGATCTCCTTTGAAAGTCCGGGTGGAAAGGTTCAGATGAGCCTTGGGAAAGGTCATCAGGCAGTCATGGAAACAGCATACGGCATGACCAAAAAAGTTAGCGGCAAAATGACGGTCGAGAAGGTTAAGCGCTATCCCGCCGAAACGGTTAATCCTCCAGAGGGCATTAAAAGCGCCGATTGGATTAAGAACGGATTTAAAAAGTAAGGCATGACTGCCATGGCGAACGATGCTTATATTTTTATACCCTGTGTATCGTTCGCTTTTTACTCGTTACTTTCTTCAGAGGTCTGAGGTATGGACCAACTCGTCGCCATCTGTATTGACGGCGTCATTTACTCATCCTGGCTCTTCACATCAGCAATTGGCCTCACGTTGATTTACGGGGTGATGAAGATCCTTAACATTACTCACGGCAGCTTTTATGCGCTTGGTGCCTACACGGCAGCTTCGGTCACCGGCACATTGCTCGCGCGCGGGATGGAACCGTTGCTCTCCTATTTGGTCTTGCTAGGTTCTGCAGCGGCAGTCGCTTTGATTGTTGCGCCCTTTCTCGAGCGCGGGCTATTGCGATTTATGTATGTGAAGGACGAGGTTGTCATCATGTTGATCACCTACGCATGTTTTTTGATGCTTGAGGACGCAATCAAACTGATTTGGGGGGTTGATCCCTACTTCGTCGCAGAACCGTACGGGTTGCTGGACAGTTTTGAGATCGGTTCGCTGACTTATCCGAATTATAACCTTCTTCTTATTGGTATTGCAGCTATGTCAGGCCTGGGGTTGGTATACGTTTTGAACAGGACTAGAGTCGGGCGTCTTTTGCTTGCAGTGATTCACGATCCGGAAATTAGTCGTGCCATGGGCGTGAATGTTGACCGTTTTTATTTAGTCACGTTCTCGTTTGGTGCGTTCTTAGCAGCAATGGCAGGTGCATTCACTGCACCAACCCTGTCTGTTGTTCCTGCAATGGGCGTTGACATTATTGTGCTTTCGTTTGCAGTGGTTGTGATTGGTGGGCTTGGCAGCCTGCAGGGTGCAGCAGTGGGCGCAGTCATTGTTGGCCTTGTTCGATCCGTTTCAATTCACCTTGCACCGGAACTCGAGCTTTTCGTGATTTATTTTGTGATGGCACTTGTCTTGGCCGTGCGACCGCGTGGACTTTTCAGTATTGCGGAAGCGAGAAAGATATGAGTGCGCAGAAAGAACCGTCACGACCAGACGAGAGCTCCTTGCCTCGTGCTGACAGTTCGGTGACAACGGTGCTTACGATAGCAGGTGCAGTTTTACTCCTGAGCCTGGCCGCGCCGCAATGGGCGAAGTTCCTACTTACCATCGCCCTGGCCAAGGGTCTGGTCGTGCTTGGGCTGTTGCCGCAAATGAGGACTGGACTGGTTTCGTTTGGGCAAGCCCTCTACTACTGCCTCGGTGCGTACGCGGCTGGGTTGGCAGCCAAATGGTTTGCCGTAAGTGACCTCATCTTAATGATTTTCATCGGTGGCAGTCTTGCAGCAGTCTTGGCACTTGTTGTTGGCGTCTTGCTGTCTCGCTACCGAAGTATTTTCTATGGACTACTTTCGTTGGCACTTTCAATGATCCTTTATGGTCTTTTGGTAAAGACTGAAGCCCTTGGTTCAACCGATGGATTCAACGTGGCACCCTTTACCCTGTTTGGCTACCGGCCTGAGCAAGATTCGGTACGTAATGTGATGTTAGTTGTTGTGACCACCATTGCGACCGTTAGCGCGCTTGTGATTCATCGGCACCTGAGAACACCTCTTGGTCGAATGACCACTGCGATTCGAGACAATGAGATCAGGCTAGAGTACATGGGAGCTTCGGCTCGCCGTGTGATCTATGTCAACTATGTCATCGGTGCCGTGCTTGCAGGCATTGGTGGCGCGATTGTCGCGGCTGCCGTCGGGCACATTGACCCTGAGATGGCCTACTGGACGATGTCCGGCGAATTCGTCTTTATGGCGATTCTTGCGGGAACCGCAAGTGTGCTCGCGCCATTTCTTGGTGCAGCCATTTTCTCTGCGATCCACAGTTTTGCCTTCGATGTATCACCCAATACATGGCAGATGATACTGGGCGCCTCCTTGCTTCTCGTTATCGTTTTTCTGCCAGACGGTCTTTGGTCGCTGTTCCGAAGAGCAGAGAGGTCATGATATGGATTTGATCGTATCCGCCGAAGGTTTGAATAAGCGATTCGGTGCGGTAACTGCTGCGCAAGACGTTACAGTGGGCATCGAACGTGATTCAGTGGTTGGCTTGATTGGGACCAATGGTGCCGGCAAGACGACATTCATTAACATGGTCACAGGATACTTGAAACCAGATACCGGTCGGATACTTTTTGACGGCGAAGATATCACCCAGCTTTCGCCGCGAGAAGTGACAAGACGAGGGATATCTCGTTCATTCCAGATTGCACAACTGTACAATTCATTGACCGTTATTGAAAACATTACGGTCGCCATATCGGTTGTTTTGGATAATGCTGATCAGAGTGGTTTTTTCTCTTTTACCGACCCGATTGTGCCCGGCTTCGAGCAGAGACCACACGAAGTTGCAAACATGTTGCTTGAGCGTTTTCAGCTACAAGCTTATCGTGACCGGAGGGCACAGATTTTGCCGGGTGGCGTGCGAAAGTTACTTGATATTGCACTCACGTTGGTTGCTAAGCCAAAGGTGCTATTTCTCGATGAGCCAACAAGCGGTGTCTCCGCACAAGAGAAGTTTGGCATGATGAACATGGTCATGGGCAACATACGATCGCAGGGTGGTACTGTTCTATTCGTTGAACACGATATGGAGGTTATCAATCGGTTTTCGGATCGTGTGCTTGCATTTTACGACGGTCGAATCATCGCTGACGGCCCTCCGCAAACCACCCTAAGCGATCCTGATGTCTTGAAGTATGTCGTAGGAGGACATCGTGCTAAGGGTTGAGGCGCTTGATGTGAATATTGGATCGGTTGAGATCTTAAGGTCGGTGAGCTTTGAACTGCCTAAGGGTTCAATGACAGGACTTATTGGGAGAAATGGCGCGGGGAAAACTACGCTCATGAAGAGCATCATGGGCTTGTTAAGTCCTGCCAGAGGCAACATCGCGGTGGATGGTCGCAGTCTTGTCGGTGTCCCCGTCCACCTGCGCAACCCGATGGGCATTGGCTATATGCCTGAGGATCGACGGCTCATTCCCGATTTGACAATCGAAGAAAATCTACTTGTCCCGCTTTGGGCCGTTAGCCGAGCGGATGCTCAGGAAAGGCTGGAGAAGGTATACAGCTTAATTCCGGAAATTGAGGTGTTTGCGGAAAGAAAGGGTTTGCAGCTTTCGGGCGGACAGCAAAAGCTGGTTGCCCTCGGCCGATCACTGATGCATGGTCAACGATTATTGCTATTGGATGAACCCTTCGAGGGTGTTGCTCCTGCTCTGGCGCAGCGCCTAGTCCAGGTTGTTGCATCGCTTAAGAGTGAAGGGCTCACCGTCATACTTTCTGAATCTGATCTACAGCATTCCGAACGAATGGTCGATGGGATCCTGACAATCGACCGCGGCGAGTTGTTACGAACAAAATAGGCTACAAAAAGGAATCCCTGCATGAATCGATTTGCTGACGATTTGCCACAGGGCGTAATTCCTGCGGTGCTATTGCCGTTTCACGAGGACTTGAGTATTGATGAGGAAGCCTACCGGGGGCACCTGCGTGACGTACTGGCAACGCCTGGCATCGCTGCGATAGCTACAAATGCCCATGCATCGGAAGTTGCGTCCTGCAGCTTTGATGAGCAGCGCAGGGTTCTGGCAATCACTGTCGAAGAGCTTGATGGCAAAATCCCGGTTGTTAATGGCATTTATGCGGAAGGCAGCCTGGAGGCGCAACGCCTAGCAAAAATGGCAACGGCCGGCGGTGCGGGTTCACTGCTCGTTTTTCCTTCGGGTGTGTACACCTTTGGACAGCGCCCAGAGATGGCGGTCGAGCATGTCAGGCGGATCGCTGGGGCTACTGATCTACCCTTGATCTTGTTTCAGTATCCCTTACAAGGCGGACAGGGTTACCCCCTGTCAACGCTCGAGATGATTCTCGATGCTGTGCCAAGCGTGAGAGCGATCAAGGATTGGAGTGCAAACCCTGTGTTGCACGATCGCCAGATACGCTTGCTGCAAGGCCGCAATCCTAAAGTGAATGTCCTTACAACCCATAGCGCTTGGCTTTTTCCCTCGCTCGTTCTCGGTTGCGCGGGACTACTTTCGGGAAGCGGATCGGTCATAGCTAGCTTGCAGGTGCAATTGTTCAATGCCGTGCAGGCTGGGTTCCTTGATGAAGCGAGAGCTTTACACGCCTTAATCACGCCAACTGCTGAAGTCTTCTATGCTGACCCCTGGGTTGATATGCATAACCGAATGAAAGAGGCCTTGGTCATGCTCGGAAAATTACCTCGAGCTGTTGTACGACCTCCGCTCGTTCCTATATCAAAACAGGAACGGGGACGGATTCAAAGCGCTTTGCTGGCGGCAAAACTGTTTCCATAACGTACGGGTTGGAGCGTTTTGGGGTGAGTGATGCACATTGCTCTAATCCGGAACGGATCCGATACGACCAGATTGAACTAGTTCATTTACTGGAAAGCATTGAGCGGCTTCACTCCAGTTTTACAGCAAAACAGCCACTGCGAAAAACTAGGGACTATAACTATGACTTTTGAAACGATCCTGTATCGCGAGGAAGGGCCGGTCGCTTGGATCACCCTTAATCGCCCATACGACGGCAACATGTTTACCCCGCAAATGTGCCACGAATTGCGAGATTGCATTAATTCGATTCGCCGAGAGACCCGCACTCGTGTTGTCGTGCTTACAGGCGCTGGTGATAAGTTCTTTTGCATCGGCGGCAGAAAGGAGGGTATGGAAGACACGAATCTTTATGCGGGAGTACTCCCTACCCTTGAGATGTATGAAGCCATCGATCGGCTGCAGAAACCTGTGATAGCAAGCGTGAACGGCTATGCCGTCGGTGGTGGCAATGTCTTGCAAGTTATTTGCGATCTGACCATCGCCTGCGAGAGCGCCGTATTTCGGCAGGTTGGGCCCATGATGGGTAGTTTTGATGCGGGTTTTGGTACCTGGTATTTGGAAGATCTTGTTGGCAAAAAGCGGGCAAAGGAAATGTGGTACCTAAACCCGCGCCTTAGCGCGCGCCAGGCGCTCGAATGGGGTCTGATTAACCGTGTTGTTGCTGATCAGCAACTCCAGGAAGAAACGCAGAAGATGGCGCTTGAAATTGCCGATCGCGGCGCGTTTGCCCTCGCTTCGATCAAGGGCGCGTTCTTGGCCCGGCACGGAGGCGTTTCAGGGTTGGCTCGAATGGCACACGACTTATTGCTAAGGCCCTACCTCAATACGGATGAGTCTAAGGAACTGAGCGCAGCATTCAGGGAAAAGCGTCAACCAGATTCGAGTAAATTCGGACAATAGGGAGTCGCGCGTGCTGCTAACGCTGCATCACCCGAGCGAAAGCCGACGTTATTACGAGCAGGGTCATTGGCGCGGCGAAAGCCTATACCGCTTGCTGGAGATACATGCTCAGTCGCGACCCGATGACGTCGCGCTTCGCGATGCAAAGCGTCGTCTATCTTGGAAGGCACTTATGGCGTGGGTTGATCGATTAGGAGATCAACTAGCCGGACTCGATTTGCATCGTGGGGAGCGCGTTGCGGTCTGGCTTCCTTCAAGGGCAGAGTCGGTGGTGAGTTTGCTAGCCTGCTCTCGGATGGGCTATGTCTGCTGCCCCTCGCTTCACCAAAACTATACCGTTCGTGAAATCATCACCTTGCTTGAACGAAGCGATGCGCGGGTCTTGATTGCCCAGAAGTATTACGGTGCCGATGCTTCAAGGCATGATTTGGGCGCTGCAGTCAGCGAATCAAATGCAAGCGCAAAGACTGCCTTGCGAAAAATACTATGGGTCGACGAGTCGGCGCTAACCAACCCGATTGATGATCGATTTTGTACCCTTCAGGACGGCTATAAAAGTCACAGAGAGGCTGACTTTGACCCCGATAAGATTGTCTATCTGGCTTTCACCTCTGGAACAACCGGCACACCCAAAGGAGTGATGCATTCAGACAATACCTTGCTGGCTAATGGCCGTTCTATGGTTAAGGATTGGTCGCATGATCATCAAACCGTACTTCTGAGTCTATCGCCTATGAGCCATCACATAGGTACCGTCGCGATTGAACAGCAAATGGTTGCGGGCATGGAACTGGTGCTAAACGATCCGAGGACAGAGATGCATCCGGTCGACTGGATTGAAGCATGCGCGGCGACCTATGTGATGGGTGTCCCTACTCATGCGATTGATGTCCTTGCCGAACTCAACCAAAGAAAATTGAACAAGCTCGGTCGTGTAAAGCTTTTTTATATGGCCGGGTCCCCTATCCCTCCCGAGCTTGCGGCACAGTTCCTAAGTATGGGGATCACACCACAGAATATTTATGGCATGACAGAAAATGGATCGCACCAATACACTTTGCCCAGCGACGATGAACGTACGATTGTTGAAACCTGTGGACGATCGGCCGCAGGATTTGCCTGCGTCATCGTTGACGCTGAAGACGGCAATAGGGTGATGCCAACCAATCAGATCGGTGAGATCGCGAGTAAGGGTGCGCTTTTGATGCTTGGCTATTTCGATCAACAGCGAGCCACAGAAAAGTCTTTTAATCGCGAGGGCTGGTTCTTGTCAGGCGACCTTGGAACACTAGACGAACGCGGTTGCCTGCGTATCGTTGGTCGAAAGAAAGATCTGGTCATTCGTGGCGGACACAATATTCACCCCACGGGCGTAGAACATATAGCCCTCAAGCATCCAAATATCGTGAAGGCGGCCGCCTTCGGCGTTGCGGATCAGCGATTGGGCGAAAAACTTTGCCTCGCGGTAATTGCGCGTGACCAAGGAAAACTTGAGCCACTCGAGGTTCTCGGTCAGCTTGCGAAACACGGATTATCCAAATTCGACATGCCAGAATATTTTTTGCAATTAGAACAATTTCCGATGACAGCAAGTGGAAAAATTTTAAAACGTGACCTGGCTGATCAAGTAAAGAACGGCAAGCTGACGCCGATTGCCGTGCGATTTAAGAGCGTAAGCTCGGATAAAACTCAAACGCAGGGAAGCTAAGATCATGTTGCCTACGCTGATTCAAGATGAAGAATTCGCAGTGATTAAGCTCAACCGTCCAGAGGCACTCAATGCTCTTTCCTTTGAGATAATCGATGCGCTTTCCAATTTGATCGATCAGGTATCCAAGATGCCGGTACGAGCGCTTTTGGTATTGGGCGCGGGCGATAAGGCTTTTTGCGCCGGTGCTGATATTAAGGAATTGATGGGACGTGACCAGCAAGCGCAAAAGCTTGGGGCGCAACGCGGACAGCGGATGATGCAAAAGATTACCGAACTGCCCATACCCTCGGTAGCCTTAATCGGAGGTTACGCCTTTGGTGGTGGTCTAGAGCTCGCGATGGCCTGTACCTTTAGACTGGCTAGTCCAAAGGCAAAAATGGGGCTACCAGAAATTAAGCTCGGACTCATACCTGGATATGGCGGTACCCAACGCCTCGCGAGGCTTATCGGTGAAGCACGGGCTCAAGAGATGATCCTCAGCGGTGCAACGATCGACGCAGAAGTTGCCGACCGTTGGGGCCTCGTTAACGCGATCATTCAGGGCGACTTGATCTCCGAAGGTAAAGCCTTCGCAAGACGCTTCACAGGATACAGCCTCCCGATCCTTTCCTACGCTAAAGAGGCAGTACAGCGATCGCTCGATAATCCAGTCGTTGAAGGACTACGAATCGAAGCCGACTTGTCGACGCTGGCCTTTCAAACTCACGATGCCCATGAAGGCATGACGGCTTTCGCCGAAAAGCGCCAAGCAAGATTCAAGGATCGCTGACCGAGTGCATCGAGGGCAATCCATGTCGAAAAATATCGAACATACGAAGGTCGCTCTTGTTACAGGCGCTAGCCGCGGAATTGGGGCCGCCATACGACAGTATCTTTTAGAGGGAGGCTGGCGTGTCATTGGACTAAGTCGAACTATGCCCTTCGAGCGAATTGAATCGAAAAGCGGTCGTTCTCATTGGATCGCCTGTGATATGACACAAGAAGCATCTTTAAGAAATAGCATTGCTCAAGCTGTCAGCCACTGGGGTAGGCTTGATGCTTTGATCAACAACGCAGGCCTTCATTTAAGTGCTCGTAGCGAAACGCTTAGTCTTGCTGACTTTGATGCCGTTATGAATATCAATACCAGAGCTCTGGTAATCGCGTGCCAAGCAGCCTTTAACAGTCTATGCGTCAGAGGCGGTTGCATTGTTAATATCGGTTCGTTTTTCGATAAGCTCGGCGTTAAAGGTAACCTCGCTTACTGTGCCTCTAAGGCTGCCGTTGGAGCAATTACCCGCTGTCTTGCAGTGGAGTGGGCAGCGCAAAACATCCGTGTCGTAAACATCGCTCCAGGCTATATTTATACCGACCTGAACGCTGAAGCGTTGCAGGGCAAACTTGAGCACTATCTTGCCCAACGTATTCCTAGTGGTGGCCCTGGAAGTGCGCTCGAGGTCGCAAGCCTGGTTGGATCAGTGTTGAGCCAACCCGGAATGTTTCTGACAGGTTCCACCATTTATCTTGATGGCGGCCAAGCCATTGCTCATTAAGTTTTCTTGAGGTTTTTTGCCATGTCGTCGAAGTTAAATGCGCAACAATCGGTTTTTGATCGTATCGATCAATCGGTGCCTCTTTCAGGGGAAGAATCCCTCTTATTGTCCGAAGTCAAGCGCTTGTGTCGGCGTGAGATTGGCCCCAGTGCTGCCCTATACGACCGCGAGGCGAGTTATCCGCAGCGCAGCGTCGATGCAATCAATCAGCTCGGCCTGAATCAGATGTTCATCCCTGAAGATTGCGGTGGTGCGCCGATGTCCTACACTGCTTACCTACTAGCAGTTCGTGAGATTAGTAAGGCCTGCGCATCAAGCGGGATTATTTGGGCAACGAATTTTCACGGCATGAAGCCGCTTATCGACTTTGGCACCCAAGCGCAACGACAGACCTTGCTGCCCGCGATCGCTCAAGGAGGGCTTGGAGCTTTGGCAATTACAGAACCAGATGCCGGCTCTGATGCTACTGGAATGAAGACGATGTTTAGGCCGGAGGGGGACTATATCGTGGTCCAGGGCGGAAAGACCTTTATTTCCAACGGCGATCGAGCGGCTCGACTGCTGGTGTTTGGGAAATGGTCTGAAATCGATGATCCCAAGGCTGCCATTTCTGCTTTGATCATTGAACAGGGAACCCCCGGCTTGTCGGTGCTTAAAGTTGAAGAAAAAATGGGTCATCGAGCAGCTCCAACTGCAAGCATAGGATTTGACGAGTGCAAAGTACCCCGAAGTCATTTGCTATTGCAGCCAGGCGATGGTTTAAAGATACTTTTTGCGTCGCTAAATAAATCTAGGCCTAGCGTCGCAGCACATGCGCTCGGCATAGCACGCGCCGCCTGGGACCTTGCAGTTGATTACATCAACCAGAGAAAGCAGTCGGGGCGACGCATCATCGAGTTTCAAGGCATTCAATTCATGCTTGCTGATCTCGCGAGTGAGCTTGCCCTTTGTGAATCCTGGCTTTGGCATACGGCAAGACTAATTGAACAAGGTGACACATCGTTCGGTATTGAAGCCTCAATGCTAAAGATGCGAGCAAGCGACTTAGCGATGCGGATGACAACTGAAGCGGTTCAATTACTTGGAGGATATGGTTATTGTAACGACTATCCAGCAGAGCGATTGATGCGTGATGCGAAGATTACACAAATCTGGGAGGGAACCAATCAGGTGCACCGGCAATTAATTGGCCGCAGCTTTATAGACCGCCATGCTTTAAGCTGAAACAAGGACCCTATATGAAAGCGATTCAAAGCGTGGCCGTTGTAGGCGCTGGAACAATGGGAACGGGTATCGCTATTGTGGCAGCCCGTGGTGGCTGCAAAACAATTGTTTTTGATCAACGACCTGAGCATGCTAAGCGAGTCGTCGATCAGGCGAAAGCGTTCCTTGATCGCTCTGTCAGCAAAGGCAAAATGACTGTACTGGAACGTGATGAGGTGATTGCTCGCATTCACCCGGTAGAACAACTTGCTGAACTAGCGGATGTGGATATGCTGATTGAAGCAGTATTTGAATCCTTACAGGTTAAACACGAGGTATTTCAAGCACTCGATCGCATTTGTAAGCCCTCATGTGTTTTCGCTTCCAATACGTCCACCATATCGATCACCGAAATTGCCGGAGGAAGCGGCCGAGAGGATCGATTTATCGGTTTACATTTTTGTCTACCCGCGCAACTCATGAAACTTGTTGAAGTGTCGAGGGGTTTGAACACTTCGGATGACACATTTAAGCGTGCCTGGGATTTTTGCGAGCAAGTGAGCCAGCGTCCCGTACACACGCAGGACACCCCTGGTTTTGTATTAAATTACTTTCTTATACCTTTTAATAACGATGCGATACGACTCGTTGAGCAAGGGGTGTCGACTCCAGCTGATATCGATATAGCAATCAAAGCAGCTCTAGGCTATGCGATGGGGCCATTTGAGTTATTGGACCTTGTTGGGCTCGATACCCAGGCTTTGCTTTGCGAAGCAATGCACGGGCTCACCCACGAAAAGCGCGCCGCATGCCCACCACTGGTCAAACGCATGATTGCCGCAGGCAGACTTGGCAAGAAGGCTGGTATAGGATTTCACCTTTATAGCGATAAAAAGATTTTCGGAGCCTGATTCCATGACGATTATAAAAGCTGGCATTAGTCGCTCATTCCCCCAACCAACACACGAGCTACTCGCGCGTATCGAGGGCGATCCGAGTCTTTTGATATTCCTCGGTGATCAAGCCGGCAGGGAGTATCGACACTGGCTGCATTCAGGTGCAAGTGCTCATGAAGATCTTGATCTGGTCCTTATTGAGCTAGATCTTGACTGCCTTGGCGAACATACCGGAGAAGCAGATGGACTTGAAGGATCCACAGTCTTGGGTTTCGCCCGCTACTTGTTGGGACAAGAGCCCACTCCACTTATCGAATTAGTCCGCCAAGCCCAAACCTCAGAACAAGCGATTTTAAAGGCTCGTTATTTTTTCGAAGCGCTTGGATACAAGATCGCCGTCTGTGCGGATCGTCCCGGCCGCATTGTCGATCGCCTCATTCGGCCTTATTTAAACGCAGCGCTCAGGCGGTTAGATGATGGCTTGGCCAGTGCGAAGGATTTGGATGCAACCTTGCGCATGGGCCTTGGATACCCGGACGGGCCAATTGCTCTTTTAAATCGGATGGGGTTAGCAGATCATGCCAAACGAAGTGCCAAGCTTGCCGAAGCACTTGGCGATCCGGATTTTATACCGGCGCGCCGGGCTCAGGTTGCTTTGGTGCGCGAAAAAGATCGGTAGCCCATGACGAACAGAAGCCCGGATGCCCTTGATACTAACTCTGAGCCGAAACGCGGCGGTTCATTCATACCTGATGGTAGAGCCGAAAACGCAGATAGCAGCCGGAAGATGGCGATGGATCGATATAAAACAAAACCTCTTGACGGCATAACGGTTCTGGATTTTAGTAGCTTACTGCCAGGCCCCATGTGCTCGCTGCTACTTGCTGAATCCGGGGCGCAAGTCATCAAAATTGAAAGGCCCGGCCAGGGCGACGAAATGCGTAGCTACAAACCAGCGGCGGGTCGAGACAGCGCCAATTTCATCTTACTCAATCGAGGCAAAAGCTCAATCACCCTTGATTTGAAGTCAATCGAGGATCGACAGAGGGCTTTATCGCTCATTGAAACGGCTGATGTCTTGATTGAGCAGTTTCGTCCCGGCGTGATGGCACGACTGGGGCTGTCCTACGAGAGTGTTCGTGAGGTAAACCCGAGGATCATTTACTGTTCTATATCAGGGTACGGCCAGAGCGGTCCGGCACGAGATCTTGCCGCTCATGACCTTAACTACATGGCGCGCTCGGGACTTTTGTCGTTGACCGGCGACTCTAGCGGAAATCCCAACATACCCTGCGCATTGATTGCTGATATCGCAGCCGGCGCTTACCCTGCTGTTATGAATATTTTGCTTGCCATCCAACAACGCACTAGGAGCGGCGAAGGTGTATGGCTTGACATCGCGATGGGTGAAAACTTACTACCGATGATATATTGGGCCCTTGGTGAGGGTGAACTTACGGGGCGATTTCCCGGAATAAGTGACGCTCTGGTTACCGGCGGCTCAGCCCGTTATCAAATTTATCGCACCGCCGATGATCGGTTTTTATCGGTTGCGCCGATCGAGGAGCGTTTTTGGCAAAATTTTTGTGAGGTCATTGACCTGCCCGTCGCGTATCGAGATGATGCAGTCGATCCGGCTCAAACACAAAAGGCGGTTGCAAGGATCATTTCATCCAAACCCTTATCGAATTGGCTCGAAGCATTCATGCACAAGGATGTATGTGTCCAAGTAGTTCATTCCGTTGGGGAAGCGAGGCAGGACCCGCATTTTATTCACCGCGGCGTCTTTGAGCATCAAATTGCTACGGACCTCGGGATACTGAGCGCGCTGCCGGTACCCATCGCATCCTGTTTTCGGGACCCACCGGGCACAAAGGATTATCCCCGCCGATAACTCCACTATCGTCAAGGATCAAAAGACCAGACCTTCAGCGCTCACTGATCGGTTGGCGATTAAGTAAAGTTAGGTGAACTTGGCAAGACCATTTTAGAATCAACGAGGGGAAAACTGATGGTTCAGTCTTTTGGTCGACGTAGCTTTGCGCGATTCGTTTTTGGCGGAGCAACTTTGGCTTGTGCCGACACAATGGCACAGTCTTATCCGAGTAAGCCGATTCGTTTAATAATTGGATTTCCTCCGGGTGGAGGCGCCGATGCTGTTGCTCGACCCATTGCTGAAGCCTTGTCAAAGCAACTTGGCCAAGCTGTCATTGTTGACAATAAGCCAGGTGGCGGTACAACCATTGCTGCAACTGCTGCGGCAACAGCCCCTGCGGACGGTTACACCTTATTCATGCACAACTCGAGTCATCTCGGTACCTTGCAGGCAATCTATAAACAGTTTAAACACCAGCCCAGCGACTTCACGCCCATAAGCCGCTGGACGAGCGCACCGCTGTTGCTTGCAGTATCAATCAATTCGGGTATTCAAAACGTTCCAGACCTGATCAAGCGTGCTAAATCGATGCCGGGAAAACTCAACTACGCTTCCTCGGGTGTTGGCGGCGGCACCCACTTACCAGGTCTACTTTTCACCAAAGCTGCTGGCGTTGATATTGTGCATGTACCCTATAAGGGTGGTGCACAGGCACTTCAAGGTGTGGCTTCAGACGAAACGCAACTCACCTTTGCAACGCCGCCCTCGGCATTGCCGCTTGCCAAAGCCAATAAGCTAAAGATTATCGCAGTCACCTCTGCCACTAGGTCACCAATTTTCCCAGATCTTCCTACCGTTGCCGAAGGTGGCGTCCGAGGTTACGAGTACAGCTTTTGGTTCGGCTTGTTTGGGCCATCAGGTCTGCCCGCACCGATCGTTCAAAGGCTTTTCGAAGCGAGTCAAGCTGTCTTGCGCGATCCCGAATTGGTTAATCGTATCGTTGCCAGCGGTAATGACGTTTCCCCGTCAAAGACCTCTGCCGAGTTCGCAACTTGGGCCCTTGAAGATGGGGTAAGACAAACCAAGCTTGCGCTTGAAGCGGGAGCGGCATCCGGCCAGTGATCAATTTTTCCGGGCTGCTTTCAGGTCATCATGTCCCCTGTTAAGTATTGATATCAACCTAGCCTAATTTTCTATAACGACTCAAACGGTTTAGTATCGACTGAGATTTCATCTACAAGCTTTACGTCCACTCCGAGCCTTAGGTGCTTTAACAATTAACATAGAGCTTCACCTTCGTGGCAAAGGTACGGTTGGGAGCATTGAGCGTACGACTTCGCCAATCGATGTCAGTAGACAAACTCGC
>Ga0214917_10003435_pt1 | contig 18272 bp, 21 predicted proteins | sample LL_1208_BB_MetaG_FD_177983 | JGI IMG/M metagenome (GOLD analysis project Ga0214917, IMG submission 177983) | Freshwater microbial communities from Lake Lanier, Atlanta, Georgia, United States - LL_1208_BB | ecosystem: Environmental > Aquatic > Freshwater > Lake | place: USA: Georgia | collected...
AGGTCTTTGTCATCCTCGAACCAAAGCTGGCCCAACTCTGCCATGGCGGGCAAATGGGTGAAACCATCGGTGCGAAAACGCTGCACCCGCCCACCCTCGTGGTCGACACAAATCAAGGCGTCAGGCCGCACCTGTTTGATGTCGGCGCACAAGGCGCTCAGTTGCTGGCGGTCGACCCAGTTGCGACCAAACAAAATCATGCCGCCACACAGCGGGTGCGCCAAACGGCGGCGGTCGGTGTCGCTGAGCGAGGTGCCAGCGATGTCCAAAATCAGGGGGGCGTGTTTCACAGTCGTCATGGATCAAGCAGGGGTTTGTTCAACGATCACCTGGCTGGTGGCGTAGTCGGTTTCATCACTCAAGGTGACATGGGCGCGCAGTTGGCGCTTGACAAACCAGTCGTGCAATGCGCCATGCAACACGATGGTGGGTTGGCCGCTGGGCAAGCGCCCTACCTCGCAATGCCGCCAGGTCATGGGCATGCGCATGCCCAAACCAATGGCTTTACTGAAAGCTTCCTTCACCGAAAACCGTGTCGCCAAAAAGCGCACGCCTCGGTCGGGCCATCGGACGCTTCTGGCGCGAAAGGTGAGCATCTCAGCTTCGCTCAGCACCTTCAAAGCGAAACGCTCGCCGTGGCGTTCATAGGCAGCACGGATGCGGCGGATGTCGCAAATGTCGGTGCCGATGCCGTAAATCTGGCTCATGGCTTGAGGCAGTCTAAGTAGGCTTGTACCGTGGCGCTATAGCCCCTCTCCAGGGCGTCGGCCATCAAGGCGTGGCCAATCGACACCTCTTTCACATCCGGCACGGCTTGCACAAAGTCGCGCAAATTGAGCAGGTTCAGGTCGTGTCCAGCGTTGACTTCCAGACCCACAGCTTGGGCCGCCTTGGCCGCCGCCACAAACTGCGCCAACACCGCCTCACCTGGGGCAGAGCCATGGGTGGCCACATAAGGCTCGGTGTACAGCTCAACTCGGTCAGCGCCCACTTCCTTGGCAAAAACCATGGCTGCAGGATCTGCATCCATGAACAGACTGACCCGCGCACCCCAGGCTTGGGCTTGGGCGATGAGGGGTCGCAAACGTTGGGCATCTTCAGGAAAGCGCCAGCCGTGGTCCGAGGTGAACTGCCCTTCGGCGTCCGGCACAAAGGTGACCTGCTGCGGACGCACTGTGTCCACCAAGGCCATGAGGTTGTGAAACGGGTTGCCCTCGATGTTGTATTCGCGGTCTGGCCATGCTTTGAGCAGCTCCGCCAAATCGAAGACATCGCTGTCGCGGATATGGCGCTGGTCGGGCCGGGGATGCACCGTGATGCCATGGGCCCCAGCTTGCAAACACAGGGTGGCAGCCCGAGTAACGCTGGGAATGCCCAAGTGGCGGGTGTTGCGCACCAGGGCGACTTTGTTCAAATTGACGGAAAGATGGGTGTTCATAAGGCTTGCAAATCCATCATCACTTGGCGGGTGCGCAAGCTGCTGACGCCGCAATGGTAGTGCAAGAGGTTACGCAGCTGGGTTTGAAGCGCACTGCGCAACTCTGGCGCAAACTCGGCGCAACAGCGCAGCAAGACGGTCAAGGGCGCATCGCTGGCAAGCGCCGCATGCAACTGCAGCCAATGGCTGCCGCGCAAGGCCACGCCCTCCTCCACAGCTCTGAGCCCACCTTCTGCAAACAAAGCATAGTTGGAACCCGCTTGCAGCGCTTGCAAGGTCAAGGTCTGCACAGACAGGTCTGGCAAAAAACCAATGTCGCGCAGCAACAGCAATTCAAAGGCACGCAACAAAGGCGCGATGGTGTTGTCCAAGCCACTGGCCAAGACCTTGACGGTTTGGCGGTAGGTGTCAAACAAAGCGGGATGGGGGTCGTCTCTGGCCAGCAAGCGCAGCAGCAATTCATTGAGGTAATAGCCCGACAGCAAGGCTTCACCGCTGGGCATGACATGACCACCCGCCCACTCGGCACTTTTCAAGGTGCGGATTTCCGCGTCACCGCCATAGCAAAGCGACAAGGGTTGCAGAGGCAGCAACACCGCACGCAAATTGGAGGTAGGACGCTTGGCACCTTTGGCCACCAAAGCCACACGGCCTTGATGGCGGGTTAAGACTTCCACAATACGGCTGGATTCGCTCCAATCGTAGTGGTGAAGCACAAAAGCGGGTTCATCCAAAACCCGAAGCGTAGCCGCTTTACTCGTAGCCAAAGCTGCGCACCCGCGCTTCGTCATCGGCCCAGCCCGAACGCACTTTCACCCACAACTCGATGAACACTTTGGCGTCCATCAGTTTTTCCAATTCTTGGCGTGCCAAGGTGCCGATTTGCTTCAAGCGCTCTCCACCTTCGCCAATCACCATGGCTTTGTGGCCATCACGCTCAACGATGATGGTGGCTGCGATGCGCACCATGCGCGACACGGTTTTGCCAGGTTCTTCGGTGAATTTGTCGATGATGACGGTCGAGGTGTAGGGCAGCTCGTCGCCGGTAAAACGAAACAGTTTTTCGCGGATGATTTCGCTGGCCAAAAACTTTTCACTGCGATCAGTCAGCTCGTCTTCGCTGTACCACCAAGCTTGCTCGGGTAAATACGCTTGGCACTGGGTCAGCAGGCGCTCGATATCCTTAGGATTTTTCGCCGACATCGGCATGAACTGCGCAAACGGGTGGCGTGTTTGCATCTCTTGCAGCCAAGGTGCGATGTCTTCGCGACGCAGCACCTTGTCAAGCTTGTTGGCAATCAGCAAAGCAGGAATATTTTTACTCAGCAGTGCCAGCACCTTGGCGTCAGCCTGCGCAAAACTGCCGGCATTGACCACAAACAACACCAAGTCCACATCGCTGACGGCGCCCATCACGGTTTTGTTGAGCGAGCGGTTCAGCGCATTGGCATGGTCGGTTTGAAAACCCGGCGTATCCACAAAAATGAATTGGGTCTCGCCTGTGCTGCGTATGCCGGTGATGCGGTGGCGCGTGGTTTGCGCTTTGCGCGAGGTGATGCTGATTTTTTGTCCCACCAAGGCGTTCAGCAAAGTCGATTTGCCCACATTGGGTTTCCCCACAATGGCCACCAAACCACAGCGTTGCGTGCCGGTTGATACCGAGCTTAAAGGTTCTGTCATAAAGGATGCTCCTGCAACCATTGGAGCATGGCGGCCGCGGCCGCTTGCTCGCCGCTACGCCGAGAGTTGCCAATGCCGCGCTGGGCTTGCTTGAGCTCGGCAATTTCACATTCGACATCAAAAGTCTGTTGGTGGGCAGCACCGGTGGTACCTGCCACACGGTAGATGGGCAGTTGCATACGCCTGGCCTGCAACCACTCTTGCAATTCGGTTTTGGGGTCTTTGGCGGCGGCAGTCATCGTCGGAGAGATGGCCACCTTGTCAAACAAGCGCAGCACCAAGCTTTCGGCTGCGTCGTAACCTGCATCCATCAACACCGCGCCGATGATGGCTTCCAATGCGTCGGCCAAGATAGAGGGACGCTGTTGGCCGCCTGAGCGCATCTCGCCCTCGCCCAAGCGGATCAAGCCGCTCAAGCCTAAATCAACGGCCAAGCGGTGCAAGGTATCTTGCTTAACCAAATTAGCGCGTACCCGGGAAAGATCGCCCTCGGGCTGGTCGCGCAATGCGGAGTAGAGCATGCGAGACACGGCCAAATTGAGCACCGAGTCGCCTAAAAACTCGAGGCGCTCATTGTGTTGGCTGCTGAAACTGCGATGGGTCAGCGCCAGCTCAAGCAGTTGCGGCTGGGCAAAGCGGTGCTGTAACCTGTCTTGCAAGCCCGAGGTGGTCAACTTCGCATGCACCTCGGCCATCGTCAGTCAAAACCACCAACGCGGCTGGGATTGCCAAAATTCATCCACACAAAAAACGCTTTGCCCACGATGTTTTGATCGGGCACAAAGCCCCAGTAGCGGGAATCCAGCGAGTTGTCGCGGTTGTCACCCATCATGAAGTAATGACCGGCAGGCACTTTACAAACAAAACCTTCAACGTTGTACATGCAGTTTTCTTTGTAAGCAAAGTCATCAATACCACTCACAAAGGCAGGTGCGCGGTCTTCATTAAGCAAGCGGTGGACTCGGAAATTGCTCATGTCTGTTGGGGTGCTGCCAATCGGCAAGGGTTCCTCGAACTGCTTGCTGTAGCGCATATTGTCAGCGTCGAAAAATTCAGGCACCGAAGTTTTGCCAACGGCTTGGCCATTGATGGTGAGTCGCTTGTTGATATAGGCGATCTCGTCGCCAGGGATGCCAATCACGCGCTTGATGTAGTCCAAGCTGGGTTTGGGTGGGTAGCGAAAAACCATCACATCGCCACGCTGCACCGCGTTACCGTCGGTCAGCTTGCGGTTGATCACGGGCAAGCGGATGCCGTAATGGAATTTGTTCACCAAAATCAAGTCGCCCACATGCAAAGTGGGGATCATGGAGCCGGATGGAATTTTGAAAGGCTCAAACAAAAAAGAGCGCAAGATGAACACCGCCGCGATGACAGGAAACAAGCCTGCGGTCCAATCCAGCCACCAAGGTTGGCGGTACATCTCTTCCAACTTGGCCCCAAGTTGCTGGTGCTCATGCGGTATGGCGATGCCTTGCTGCATCAACTCTTGTTCACGCTTGGCGTACTGTTCTTGCAAGGCTTGGGCTGAACGTTGACGCTTGGGCCAAAAATACAGTTTTTCAGCCACCCAATACACACCGGTGACGGTGGTGGCCATCAATAACAGCAAGGCAAAATTGCCTTCCACCATGCCTGCGTACCAAGCACCGGCATAAGCTACAAATGCGGCCAACACCAAGCCGGTGAGGGCGGCGATCAATCTTCCACCTGCAATATCGCCAAAAAGGCTTCCTGGGGCACTTCCACCGATCCGATTTGTTTCATGCGTTTCTTGCCTGCTTTTTGTTTCTCTAAAAGTTTGCGCTTGCGACTGATGTCACCACCATAGCATTTTGCCAGCACGTTTTTACGCAAGGCTTTGATGGTTTCGCGTGAAATGATGTTGGCACCAATCGCTGCTTGAATGGCGACGTCAAACATTTGGCGGCTGATGATTTCGCGCATCTTGGAAACCACCGCTCGGCCACGGTACTGCGACTGGCTGCGGTGAACAATGATGGACAAAGCGTCCACCCGCTCGCCGTTCAACAAAATATCGACCTTCACCACGTCAGCGGCACGGTACTCCTTGAACTCATAGTCCATAGAGGCGTAGCCACGGCTGACGCTTTTGAGCTTGTCAAAGAAGTCCAGAACAATTTCACCCAAAGGCATTTCATAGGTGAGCATCACCTGGCGACCGTGGTAGGCCATGTTCAGTTGCACGCCGCGTTTTTGGTTGGCCAAGGTCATGACCGCGCCCACATAGTCTTGCGGCATGTACAAATGCACGGTGACGATGGGCTCGCGGATTTCCTCCATCTTGCTGGCCTCGGGCATCTTGGAGGGGTTTTCCACCATGATGACCTCGCCATCTGCCCGCAGCACCTCGTAGACCACGCTCGGGGCAGTGGTGATCAGGTCTTGGTCGAACTCACGCTCCAAACGTTCTTGGACGATCTCCATATGGAGCAACCCAAGAAAACCACAGCGAAAGCCAAAGCCCAGCGCCTGTGACACCTCGGGTTCATAGCGCAATGAAGAATCGTTGAGCTTGAGCTTTTCCAAAGCGTCGCGCAAAGCGTCGTATTGGTTGGCCTCGGTCGGGTACAAGCCGGCAAACACCTGGGGCTGTATTTCCTTGAAACCTGGCAAGGCCTCTTCGGCGGGGCCCAGGTTGTTGGGCAGTTTCTTCTCCAAGGTGATGGTGTCGCCCACCTTGGCGGCTTGCAATTCTTTGATGCCAGCGATGATGTAACCCACCTCGCCAGCTTCCAAAGACTCACGTGTCTCGTTGGCGGGGGTGAAGACGCCCAGGTTGTCGGCGTTGTAGACCGCGTTGGTAGCCATCATTTTGAAGCGCTCGCCCTTGGCCAAGCGGCCATCGACCACCCGCACCAGCATGACCACGCCCACATAGGTATCAAACCAGCTGTCGACGATCATGGCGCGAAGAGGCCCGTCAGGGTTGCCACGAGGCGGTGGAATTTTGGCGACCACCGCCTCCAAAATTTCGTCCACGCCCATGCCGGTTTTGGCCGAACAGGGAATCGCGTCCGTCGCGTCGATGCCGATCACGTCTTCGATTTCGGTTTTGGCGTTATCGGGGTCTGCTGAAGCCAAGTCCATTTTGTTGAGCACCGGCACCACCTCGACGCCGAGGTCGAGGGCGGTGTAACAGTTGGCTACCGTCTGCGCTTCCACGCCTTGACTGGCGTCCACCACCAACAAAGCGCCTTCACACGCCGACAAGGATCGGCTGACCTCATAGGAAAAGTCCACATGCCCGGGCGTGTCGATCAAATTCAAGTTGTAAATTTCGCCGTTTTTCGCCTTGTAGCGCAGTGAAGCGGTCTGCGCCTTGATGGTTATCCCCCGCTCTTTCTCAATGTCCATCGAGTCGAGCACCTGCGCCTCCATCTCTCTGTCACTCAAGCCACCGCAGCGCTGAATCAAGCGGTCTGCCAGCGTGGATTTGCCATGGTCTATGTGCGCAATGATGGAAAAATTTCTGATGTGGTTCATCAAGGCGAGCAGTTAAGTATTTGAATTTACAGAAGAGAAAAGCATAAAAAAGGGCGCGTCAGGGTATGACGCGCCCGGAACCAACGATCTATGGCAACTGCGATAGTTGGGAATTCATTGTAGGGAAAAAGGCGGTTACCCAAAGCCCTTACAAGTTCCTCAAGCCACCGTTGCAAGCCCGCGACACAGACTTTATTCACAACTTATCCACAGAATCAACACGAAAACAACAGAACAACTTGTGGGTGAGCTGTGGAGCGTTGGGGGGAAAGTCTTGTGAATCTCGCATGGTGGTGAATTGCCGTCTTTTTATATCGATTTAGATTTTTAGAATCAATTCTTTAGACAATTTTTTGCTTAAACAAGAAGGTCTCCCAACAAGCTTAAAAACAGAAAAATATTTTCAAATCGTTGGGTGAATCCGTCAAAAACCGACAAGGGTAAACCCTTTGTATTCAAGAGGCTTAACGCGGACGGATCACGGTGTACTGCGCCCACTCGCCCCGACGCAACAACACATTAATGGGCTTGCTTTTGTCGATGCGCGACAGCAGCTGCGTGAATGCTTTCACATCTGCCACCTCGGCATTGGCGACCTGCACCACCACGTCCCCCTCACGAATACCAGCTTTCAAAGCGGGGTCAGCCACGGCGTCTACGCGTACACCGCCTTTGAGGTTGAGTTCTTTTTTCAAGGCATCGGTCAAATCGCTGACGGTCAGCCCTAAAAGTTGGGTCGCATTGGGGGTAGCAGCCTTTTCAGGGGTCGGCTTGCTTTGGGCGGTTTTATCCGCTTCAAACTCACCCACCATGATGGGGTAGTCTTTGGTGGTGCCACGCCTGAACACCGTTACCGTGCTGGCTGTACCGGGTTTGGTACCCCCCACAGCGCGGGGCAGGTCTGAAGATTTCTCAATCCTCTTACCGTCGAACTTCAAAATGATGTCGCCAGCCTCAAGGCCAGCCTTGTCAGCAGGCGAGCCCGCCTCAACATTGCTGACCAAAGCGCCTTGTGGCTTGCCAAGTCCCAAGGACTCAGCCACATCTTTGCTGACGTCTCCAATGCCCACGCCCAATCGGCCGCGCTGCACACGACCCGAGGCGCGAAGCTGGGTACTGACCTGCACCGCTTCATCGATGGGGATGGCAAATGAGATGCCCATGAAGCCGCCAGAGCGGGAATAAATTTGGCTGTTGATGCCCACCACTTCGCCGCGCATATTGATGAGCGGACCACCGGAGTTGCCAGGGTTGATGGCCACGTCGGTTTGGATAAAGGGCAGATAGTCCCCCGTGTCGCGGCCTTTGGCACTGACGATGCCAGCTGTGACGGTATTCTCTAAGCCAAAGGGTGAGCCAATCGCCATCACCCATTCGCCCACTTTGAGGCGGTTAGGGTCGCCGATTTTCACGGGCGGCAAACCGCCGGCTTCGATCTTCACCACCGCCACATCGGTACGTTTATCGGCACCCACGATACGTGCGGTGAACTCACGCTTGTCGGTGAGTGTGACGATCACTTGGTCTGCACCATCGACCACATGGGCGTTGGTCATGATGAAACCATCATTGGTCAAAATAAAGCCGGATCCCACACCGCGAGGTTGCTCTTCAGGTTGTTGTTGCTGAGGGCGGTTGGGTTGCCTGGGCTGACCTGGTGTGCCAGGCTTGCCGGGCGGGGGCATGCCAAAAAAGCGACGAAACAATTCTTGTAATTCTTCGTCGCTGGGTCCCCCGTTGTTGGGGTTAGCGCCAGCAACTGGGTTGGCCGCTAGTTTGTCGATGGTTCGAATATTGACCACAGAGGGGCCGACGGTTTCGACCAAATCGGTGAAATCGGGCAGGGTGCGAACCCCACCACTGGTCTGCGCCCAAGCCGATTGCATAGGCAGCACGGCAGGTGCGCTCCACAGCACCGCAGTCAGGCTTAAAACGCCCATCCACAAGACCATGCGCTTGTGATTAAATTTGCTCAACATCATGTTTAGCTCCGTAACCTTAGAGGGGTGGTTGTAGTAGAAAAATTCGGCGTCTGTAATCAGGCACTGGCATCACCTCAGCAAAATCGGGGCAATCTCGCGTTTTTAAAGGCGCTTGAACACCAAAGTGCCGTTGGTTCCACCAAAACCGAAATTATTTTTGACCGCCACTTCTATTTTCATGTCCCGAGCCGTGTTGGCGCAATAGTCCAAATCGCATTCAGGGTCAGGGTTGTGCAAATTGATGGTGGGGGGCACTTTTTGGTCATACAGCGACAAAACCGTGAACACGCTTTCAATGCCACCGGCACCACCCAACAAATGGCCTGTCATGGATTTGGTGGAACTCACCACCAAAGACTTGGCGTGGTCGCCAAAAGCCGCCTTGATGGCTTGGGTTTCGTTGATGTCCCCCAAAGGCGTGGAGGTGCCGTGGGCATTGAGGTATTGCACTTGGTCGGCATTGATTTGCGCGTTCGCCAAAGCACTGCGCATAGCACGACGGGGACCGTCCATGTTGGGCGCGGTCATGTGACCGGCGTCTGCGCTTCGACCATAGCCAATCAACTCAGCATAGATACGAGCACCACGCGCTTTGGCGTATTCATATTCTTCCAGCACCACGACACCTGCGCCTTCGCCCAGCACAAAACCGTCTCTGTCGCGGTCCCAAGGACGCGACGCGGCTTGCGGATCATCGTTACGGGTGGAGAGGGCTCGCATGGCGGCAAAGCCACCTAGCCCCAGTGGCGACACCGTGGCTTCTGCGCCGCCTGCGATCATGACGTCGGCGTCGCCATATTCAATGATGCGACCGGCTTCACCAATGCTGTGCAAGCCGGTAGTGCAAGCTGTGGCGATGGCGAGATTGGGGCCTCTGAAGCCGCATCGCATAGACACATGGCCCGAGATCATGTTGATGATGGAGGCCGGCACAAAAAAAGGTGAAATGCGGCGCGGGCCACGCGCAACCAATTCGTCGCGCATGTTTTCGATCAAGGGCAAGCCCCCGATACCAGAGCCAATCAAACAACCAATACGATAGGAAGCCTCTTCGTCCAAGGCGTCACCAGTGGCCAAACCTGCGTCAGCCACGGCTTGCAAACTGGCCGCCACACCCAAATGGATGAAGCGATCCATGGTTCGCGCTTCTTTGGGGGAGATGTAGGCGTCGAGGTTGAAGTTTTTCACCTCACCAGCAAAGTGGCAGGCGAAGGCTGACGCATCAAAGTGAGTGATGCGATCTATGCCAGACTGACCGGCCAAAATGCGTGTCCAGGATTCCTGTGCTGTGTTTCCCACCGGGGAGACACAGCCCAAGCCTGTCACGACAACGCGACGACGACTCATTCGAAACCTTGGGAATTAGGCTTTTTTATGCGCCAGTGCGTAATCGATAGCGTTTTGCACAGTGGTGATTTTTTCAGCGTCTTCATCTGGAATTTCAATACCAAACTCATCTTCCAGTGCCATCACCAGTTCCACGGTGTCCAAGGAGTCAGCGCCCAGATCGGCCACAAAGGCTTTTTCATTGGTGACTTGTGACTCTTCCACGCCGAGTTGCTCGGCAATGATTTTTTTGACACGTGATTCAATATCGCTCATGTTTCCCTCAGAGGGTTGGTTAGAAGTCCACGATTTTAGCCGCGCGGACGAAACGGCTTGCTAATGGCTTATACCAAGGTATCAGGCCATGAACATCCCGCCATTGACGTGAATCTCTTGCCCGGAGATGTAAGAAGCCTGCGCACTGGCCAAAAAAGCCACGGCGTGGGCTACATCTTCGGGTTTTCCGAGGTGGCCCAAGGGAATTTGGGCCAGCAAGGCTTGTTGTTGTTCGGGCGGCAGACCGGCCGTCATGTCGGTGTCGATGAAGCCGGGCGCCACGCAATTGACCGTGATGTGACGACTGCCCAGTTCTCGCGCCAGGGCGCGGGTCATGCCGGCCACGCCCGCTTTGGCGGCAGCGTAGTTGGCTTGACCGGGGTTGCCCGAGGCGCCCACCACGCTGGTGATGTTGATGATGCGGCCATAGCGCTGCTTCATCATGGGTTTCATGACCGCACGGCTCAAGCGAAACACCGCTTTGAGGTTGGTATCGATGACCGCGTCCCAGTCGTCGTCTTTCATGCGCATGGCCAAGGTGTCGCGGGTGATGCCAGCGTTGTTGACCAGCACATGCAAACCGCCAGAGGTTTTGACCATGCTGTCCACCAAAGCCTGCACTTGCTCGGCGTCGTTGACTTGCAGGCAAGCGCCTTGGCAACCGGCAAACGCCGACAGCTGCTCGCTGATGCGGGCCGCCCCTTCAGGGGTGGTGGCGGTGCCGGTGACGTGAAAGCCTTGCTGCGCCAAGGTCAGTGCAATCGAGGCGCCAATGCCGCGTGAGGCGCCGGTGACCAAAGCGATGCGAGGGGTGGTGTCGGAAGTGGTCATGGTTCTCAAGAAAGAAGGGCTTGCACCTGCGCCAAAGTGGCAGGGTCATACAACGGGGCGGCTTGCAAGCTGGCCTCGATGCGTGGCGTCATGCCGGCCAGCACTTTGCCGGGGCCGCATTCCACCACATGGGTGACGCCGCGCTGCTGCATGGCGCGAATGATGTCCACCCAGCGCACCGGCCCAAAAGCTTGGCGGTACAGGGCGTCTCGGATGTCTTCTGCGCCGCTGGGGCTGGCCACATCGATGTTGTTGACCAAGGGGATGCTGGGCGGGTGGAAATCCACCGAAGCCAAGGCCACGCGCAGTCGCTCGGCGGCCGGCTTCATCAAGGCGCAGTGAAACGGTGCGGACACCGGCAACGGCAAGGTGCGCTTGGCACCGGCGGCCTTGAGCAGTTCGCAGGCTTTGTCCACAGCGGCTTTGCTGCCAGAAATCACGGTTTGACCGGGGTCGTTGAAGTTGGCGGCTTGCACCACCTCGGCACTGCCCGCGCCGAAGCTGTCTTGCGCTTCCTTGCAAATCGCATTGACTTTGTCTGAGGGCAAGCCCAACACCGCCGCCATGGCACCGGTGCCCACCGGCACCGCCTCTTGCATGGCTTGGGCACGCAGTCGCACCAAAGGCACGGCTTGGGCCAAGCTGAGCACACCACTGGCAACCAACGCCGAGTACTCGCCCAGCGAATGCCCCGCTACAAACGCAGGTGCTGCGCCACCTTCGGCACGCCAAACACGGTAAGCAGCCACCGCGGCCACCAACATCACCGGTTGGGTATTGGTGGTGAGCGCCAAATCTTCTTTGGGGCCAGCGTGAATGAGTGCACCCAGGTCTTGGCCCAGCGCCGCACTGGCCTCGGCCAAGGTGTCGCGCACCACAGGGTGGTCACCCCAAGCGTCCAACATGCCCACCGACTGTGAGCCCTGACCAGGAAAAACAAAAGCAAATGTCGTCATATCAACAGCGGAAAAGTACCGAGCCCCAAGCGAAACCACCGCCCACGCCCTCGAGCATGACCAACTGGCCAGCTTGCAGTTTGCCAGACCGCACACCCGCGTCCAGCGCCAAGGGGATGGAAGCGGCCGAGGTATTGCCATGCTCGGCCACGGTCAGCAAGACTTTTTCCATGGGAAGTTTGAGTTTTTTGGCCGTGCTTTGGATGATGCGGATATTGGCTTGGTGGGGTACTAACCAATCGAGGTCGGCCTCGGTCACACCGGCTTTGTCCAGCACCGCACGGGCCGTGCTTTCCAGCACGCCCACGGCCAGCTTGAACACGCCTTGGCCGTCCATTTTCAACACCGGATCGCCCAAAATATGGCCGTTTTGCACATGCCCTGGCACGCACAACAGACCCACATGCTTGCCGTCGGCGTGGATGTCGGTGGCCAAAATGCCGGGCTTGTCAGAGGCTTCCAGCACCACGGCGCCTGCGCCATCGCCAAACAACACGCAGGTGGTGCGGTCTTTGAAGTCCAGCAAACGGGAAAACACTTCTGAACCCACCACCAAAGCACGGCGGGCGTTGCCGGCGCGGATCATGGCGTCGGCCACGCTGAGCGCATATATAAAACCGGCGCACACCGCTTGCACATCAAACGCGGGCGCTCCCGCGATGCCCGCCGCATCAGCGTCAAGCTGCGCCAATTTGTGTTGCAAGATACAAGCGGTGGAGGGGAACACCATGTCGGGCGTGGAGGTGGCGACGATGATGAGGTCGATGTCTTGGGGCCGCTTGCCCGCCGCTTGCAAAGCTTTTTTGCAGGCCTCAAAGGCCAAATCGCTGCTGTAAACCCCATCCGCAGCGAAATACCTGGCACCAATGCCGGTGCGCTCGACGATCCATTCGTCGGAGCTTTCCACCCCATCGGCGGCGAGTTGGGCGACCAAGTCGGCGTTGCTCAAACGGTGCGGGGGAAGATAGGAGCCTGTACCGGCAATACGGGAATAAACAGTCATGTCAAAGCGTCAGGCGATGGTTTCTGCTGCCATGGCTGCTGCCAGCAAAGGTGCGGCATGGGCCAGTCGGCGCTCCACACGCGCTAGCAATTGGTGATGGGCGGCATCATACGCACGGCTCAAGGCCACCTCAAACGCCAAAGCATCAGCAGATCCGTGGCTTTTGAACACCAAACCGCGCAAACCCAGCAAGGCCGCGCCATTGTGACGCCTGTGGTCAACCAGTTTCTTAAAACCACTTAGCGCAGGATAAGCGATGATGCCGGCAATTTTCGTGAAGATGTTGACAGAAAAGCTCTTTTTCAAGAAGCCCCCCACCATGCTGGCTAGGCCTTCGCTGGCTTTTAAAGCCACATTGCCGACAAATCCATCGCACACCACGATATCGACGGTGCCATGGAAAATATCATCGCCTTCGACATTGCCGTAAAAATTCAAATCGCCACTTTTAGCAGCAGATCGCAACAATTCAGCAGTTTTTTTGGTATTTTCGCCGCCTTTAATGTCCTCTTCGCCGATATTGAGCAAGCCTACTGTGGGATTTTCATCGCCATTGAGCACAGATACCAAAGCCGTTCCCATCAAGGCAAATTGCAACAAATGCTGTGGACTGCAATCCACATTCGCACCCATATCCAGCATGGTAGTGGCGCCACCCTTGGCATTGGGGAACTGTCCTGCAATGGCGGGGCGGTCAATGCCTTCGAGGGTTTTCAGCACATAGCGGGCAATGGCCATCAAGGCACCGGTATTGCCTGCAGATATGGCTGCATCCGCCTTACCATCACGCACTTGCTCGATGGCGACACGCATGGAGGAGTCTTTTTTGCGCCGCAAAGCGACTTCGAGGGGGTCATCCATGGTCACCACCTCGGTGGCAGAGACAACACTGGCGCGGGGGTGGTGAAAATGGTCTAAAGCCTGTGGCAGGCCGACCAACAATAACTGGGCGTCTGGGTGGGCTTGCAGGAATTGCTTGCAGGCCAACAAAGTGACAGACGGGCCATGGTCCCCACCCATGCAGTCGACGGCCAAGGTCACCACCGTTGATTCACCTGTTTGAATAATCTAGCGTGCAATGCAAAAAGCCCGCGCCATGCGATGTGCGACGGGCTTTTCAACGAAACCTGGTTCAGGCTTCGGACTTGGTTTTGAGCACTTTGCGACCGCGGTAAAAGCCGGTGGGGCTGATGTGATGGCGCAAATGCACCTCGCCAGTGGTGGGCTCTAAGGCCAAACCAGGCACATTGAGTGCGTTGTGTGAACGGTGCATGCCGCGTTTGGACGGCGATTTTTTGTTTTGCTGGACAGCCATGACAGGCTCCTGAAGGTCTAAGAGGTTGTGCAATCAGGCAACTAACCTGCTGCAAAGAATCAAAGATTATAGCGGAAACTGGGTTTTTCACTGTTTGCCGAGCTTCAAGCCAGCCAAAGCTGCAAATGGATGGGGCAAATCTTGGTCCGGCGACTGCGGTAGAGGCTTGTCGCAGGTGGTGTGGCGGGGAATCAGGGGCATGGCCAGCAGCAACTCGTCTTCCAGCAAGGTTTGCAGGGTTAACTCAGGTGCAGGCGACAGCAAATCTTCCTCGCAATCGTCATCCTCAGCCAAGGCGGTGGCCTCGTCGGCCACAAACCGGAAATGCCTGTCCACCCTCAAATCTACCTGCATCGGCAAGAGGCAACGCTGACAGGTTTGCGCCACCGACAGGCTTGCTTTCAGGTGAAGCCACAGTTGCTTGAGGGTATCGGGGTGGCGAAGTTGGCTTTGCAACTGCCACTCACAGACCGGCGACTGCTCCTGGGCAGGCGGTAAACAAGCCTGCGCCACCCGCGACAACGTCGCAAGCGGTGTACTCTGTGCCGTTGCGCCACCTGCCATCGCCCAAGGCTGAAGTTCGAGCGACAAAAGCGTGTCCGAGGTTTTCATGCGGGTCAGTGTAAGAGAATCCTCCTCATGCCTGATTCACCCTCCCCCCGCGCCCTGATCTTGGGTTCGACCTCGCCCTATCGGCGCGAACTGCTGCAGCGCTTGCGCATCCCATTTGAGGTGCAGCGGCCTGAAGTGGACGAAACCCCCTTTGCCAACGAAACGACCGTGGCATTGGCGCAGCGACTGGCATTGGCCAAGGCGCAGGCGGTGGCTCAGCGTTTTCCGCAAGCCATCGTGATTGGTTCGGACCAAGTGGCTGATTTGAACGGCGAGCCTTTAGGCAAACCGGGCAACCATGCCAATGCGGTCAAGCAATTGACACGTATGCGCGGACAAACCGTGGTCTTTCAAACTGCGGTGTCGGTGGTTTGCCTGGCCACGGGCTTTGTGCAAAGCGACTTGGCGCAGGTGCAGGTGCTGTTTCGTGACTTCAGCGACCAGGCCTTGCAAGACTATTTGCATGCTGAAACGCCTTATGACTGTGCGGGCAGTGCCAAAAGCGAGGGCCTGGGTATTGCCTTGCTCGATCGCATCGACAACCACGACCCCACCGCCTTGGTAGGCTTGCCGCTGATCCTCACCTGCCGCTTGCTGCGCGCTGCTGGACTGCCCTTGTATGACTGATCGCCTAGGTACTTTGTATTTGGTACCCGCACCACTGGACTTTCATTGCAACACCCAAGTGGCGCTGGACTGGGTGCTGCCCCTGCACACCATGGAAGTGGCGGCGGGTTTGTCGCATTGGGTGTGTGAAAACGCCAAGTCCGCCCGTGCTTTGCTCAAACGTATCGACGCGCAAAGGCCTCTGGGCACCGTTTTGCAAGCGCAAACCATTGTGGAATTGCCACGCGAGGTTCACAAAAAAGGCGACCACGGCACCCCTTGGTATGCCAAGGCTTTGTTGCAAGCAGCGCTGCAAGGCCACGACATTGGCTTGCTGAGTGAGGCTGGTATGCCCGCGGTGGCCGACCCTGGTTCTTCCTTGGTACGTGCAGCGCATGACTTGGGTTTGGCTGTGGTGCCGCTGGTGGGGCCCTGCTCTTTGGTCTTGGCCTTGGCCGCCAGTGGGCTCAATGGCCAGTCATTCGCTTTTGTGGGCTATGTGTCGCAAGACAGTACACAACGCAACCAACACCTTGTCACGCTTGAGAAGCTGGCGTTGCAAACGGGTCAAACCCAAATCTTGATTGAAACGCCTTACCGCAATGCCGCTGTGCTGGCCGCGTTGCTAAGCAACTTGAAAGACAACACCCGCTTGGCGGTTTGCAGCGGGCTGACCTTGCCGCAGATGCAGATTCAAAGCCTGCGGGTGGCGGATTGGAAACGCCTTAACCCAAGCTTGGACAAACACACGCCAGTGGTGTTTGCCTTTGGACCTTAAATGGCTTGAAGTGCTTAGCGCAAATGCGGCACCAAATTCAGCGACGCCTTGACCACCGTTTCACCAAAAGCAGCACCAAAGCGCTTGGCTAAGCGTTCGGCCACGTTGTCTTGGCGGGTGTAATCCACAATATCTTCGGCTTTCACCACGTCACGCGCTACGCTGTCCAACGTTCCGTAGCCGTCAGCCAAGCCCAGTTCAATGGCTTTTTGTCCGCTCCAAAACAAACCACTGAAGGTTTCGGGCGTTTCCTTTAAGCGGTCCCCTCGCCCTTCACGCACCACCTTGATGAACTGCTGATGAATTTCGGTAAGCATGCTTAGCGCATAAGAGCGGTGTTGTTTGGACTGGGGGGTGAAAGGATCTAAAAAGCCCTTGTTTTCACCCGCGGTCAACAAGCGACGCTCCACACCTAATTTGTCCATCAAGCCGGTAAAGCCAAAGCCGTCCATTAAAACCCCAATACTGCCGACGATGCTGGCTTTGTCGACAAAGATTTTGTCCGCACTGACCGCAATGTAGTAAGCCGCAGAGGCGCAGGTTTCTTCAACCACCGCATATACCGGTTTTTGGTGCAAGGCTTTGAGGCGGCGGATTTCATCGTTGATCATGCCCGCTTGTACCGGGCTGCCGCCAGGGGAGTTGATCAACAACACGACTGCTTGCGCGCCCTCGTCTTCGAAGGCGCCGCGCAACGAGGTCATGATGGCATCGGCGTTGGCATTGGCTTCGCTATCGATCTCGCCCTTGATTTCAATCAATGCAGTGTGTGAGGACGGGTTGGCCGAGGTGGCGGCCTTGTTGTGGTGAAAGCTGTACCAAAGCAGCGCACCTGCCAAAGCCAGCCACAAGAAGCGAAACCCAATGCGCCAACGTCGGGCGGCGCGCTGCTCGGCGATTTGCGCCATCACCAATCGCTCGAGTGCTTGCCTCTCCCAACCAGTTTCACCAGGGGTTTTGTCATTCGCGGGTGCGTCGTTAAGGGGAGAGTTCTCGGGGGTCATGGTCAAAATTCCAAAGGCTTGAGGTTGTGGGCAGTATGCCAGTGCACCACACCAGCGTTTTCTGAAAGGGTAATTTTCACCAAGCCCCCACGACAGGGGCCGCCCACACAGTCACCAGTATCAGGCGCGTAAGTGGCGCCGTGGGTGGCGCATAAAAGCCAACGACCATCAGGGTCGAAAAAGCGGTCTGGCTGGTAGTCCATTTCCATGGCCACATGGGTGCAGCGGTTGAGGTAAGCATGTACCTGACCCTCAAACCTGACGGCAAATGCGCGGCAGGTTTGCCCTGCATACATCACATCAAATGGGACCGCCACGCCGCCTTCTTGCAGTTCAGCACTGTTGCACAAGGGCAGATGCTCAGGCATGTTCCAGCAACCAAGTGTGAAGCTCTGCCACGCTGTGGACCACCACGCGGGGGTGCAAATCCTCTAAACCCGAGCTGCCATGGGCGCCATAACTCACGCCCACACTGGCGCAACCCGCGTTATTGGCCATCAGCAAATCATGGGTGGTGTCGCCAATCATCAGGGTGCGCTCGGGGGCAACGCCCAACTCGGCCATCAACTCATGAAGCATGCGCGGGTCGGGTTTGCCGGCGGTCTCGTCGGCCGTACGCGAAGCATCAAAAATGCCGCGCAAAGCCACTTGGTGCAGGGCCTCGTCCAAGCCCTGGCGGCTTTTGCCTGTGGCCACCGCCAACAAGTGCTGGCGCTCATGCAGCGCTTCAAGCAAAGGCAAAACACCCTCAAACAAGGACAAATCGTTGTGGTGCAAAGCGTAGTGGTAGCGGTAGCGCTCGCCCAACAAAGGGTATTTGTCTTTGGGTACATCCGGCGCGGCATGCGCCAAAGCAGGCATCAAGGCCATGCCAATCACATAAGCGGCCTGCTCATGGGTGGGGGTTTGGCCACCCACATCGGTGACTGCGGCTTGTATGCAGCGCACGATGATTTGG
>Ga0214917_10003436_pt1 | contig 18270 bp, 16 predicted proteins | sample LL_1208_BB_MetaG_FD_177983 | JGI IMG/M metagenome (GOLD analysis project Ga0214917, IMG submission 177983) | Freshwater microbial communities from Lake Lanier, Atlanta, Georgia, United States - LL_1208_BB | ecosystem: Environmental > Aquatic > Freshwater > Lake | place: USA: Georgia | collected...
CCGCGAGCCGCGCGAGGCACTCTACCCCCAACGCCTGATTGGGCGATCAAGAGCGGATTGGAGCGCGATTATGGGACACACAGTCGACCTTCACGCCTACGGTATTACTGCGGAGCGAGGCTTCCTCCCAATCGCAGACCCAAGCACCGCGATCCCACTCGCCAATGCCGAGTGGCATGAAACGGCGCGCAATCTGCCCAGCCTGATTCCAACCGGTCGCATTCGCGAGATCATCGAGGCGCTCCCTCCGTTCCGCGCCGATTTGCTCAATACCGAAGAGGATCTTGAAGCGGCGATGCGCTCGCTCAGCTATCTCGGTCAGGCGTATGTATGGGGTCAGCCAGAGGCGCCAACCGCACTCCCCGCCGGACTCGCAGTGCCGTGGCACGAAGTGGCCGCCGCGCTCGGCCGCGAGCCGATCCTCTCGTATGCGAGCTACGCGCTCTGGAATTGGCGTCGCATTGACGAAGAGGGCCCGATCGCCCTAGGCAATATCGCCCTCTTGCAGCACTTCTTGGGTGGGCTCGATGAGGCGTGGTTCATTCTTATTCACGTCGACATTGAGAGACGTGCGGGCGCAGCACTCGCTGCGGGTGCGCGAGCGCAAACGGCAATCTCGGCGGGAGACGATGCAGGTGCCACCGTTGCCCTGAGCGAATTGGGCGATGCACTCGACGGCATTCTCGCAACCATGCAGCGCATGCCGGAGTCGTGCGACCCGTATGTCTACTACCACCGTGTCCGCCCATACATCTTTGGCTGGCACAACAACCCCGCCCTGCCAGGTGGCCTGGTGTACGAGGGAGTTACCGCGTATGCCGGGAAGCCGCAGTCGTTCCGCGGTGAAACGGGTGCACAGAGCACGATCGTGCCGTGCCTTGATGCCGTGCTCGGTGTTGAACATGCCCCCGATGAGTTGCGCACCTACCTCATGGAGATGCGCCGCTACATGCCACGAAAGCACGTTGGGCTACTCGAAGCGTTTGAGGCTGGACCAACGGCACTTAGCCGCGTCACCGCACTGGGTGGGGCTGCGCCAGCTGGACTCGTTGCGGCACGCAATCGTGCTGTTGATCTGCTGCGCGCATTCCGCGCCCTGCACCTGGAGTACGCCGCGACGTACATCAATCGCCAGGCGGCGGCGGCAACGGGGAACCCAACGGATGTTGGCACCGGTGGTACGCCCTTCATGAAATATTTGAAGAAGCACCGCGATGAGACGGAGTCTTCGCTCACCAAGAGCTAAGGCTTAGCGGCCGACCAGACTCCGCAACACGAAGCGCAGGTTTGCCGGTCGTTCTGCCATACGACGCAGCGAGTACGGCCACCAGTCGGGGCCGTACGGCGTATAGATGCGCACGCGCCAGCCAGCGGCGCGCAACTGCTCGGCGAGTTCGGAACGAACGCCGTAGAGCAACTGAATCTCGCCACGCGTCTGTGCAGCTGCGCCGAGCTTGGAGATGATGCGGTCGTCATGCGTGCCGAAGGCGAGCGGTAGCGGCGTTGTTAGCAGGCGTTCCGCAAGGGCGAGGTAGGCGGCATTCACCGCCTCCATGTCGCCGACCCCTTCCGCGCCAGGGTCGTAGGCACCCTTCACCAGGCGAATCGGCACGCCGGCGGCGATGAGACGCTCGACATCGGCACCAGACCGCTGCATGTTGGCCTGCACGACGGTGCCGACCGGTCGGCCTGCCGCGCGCGCCGCGCAGACGATGTCGTGGAGCTGGTCAAGGCTATGCGGGTACTCGGCATCAACGCGCACGAAGCCGTTCACGGACTGCGCGGTTACCAAGATGCGATCGAGTCGGGCAGCAGCGATGACACTCCCCTCGCCGAGGCCGATGGCGGTGAGCTTGACGCTGACATTTGGCTCGAGCCCTGCGGCCGCCTGCGCGGTGAGGAGGGCGGACGCGTCCGCGGCGTAACTGTCGGCGCTCGCGCCAGATGATGCTTCGCCAAGTCGGTCGAGGGTGACGGTGAAGCCACGGCGCTTCAGGTCGAGTGCGACTTCAACGGCGGCAGGGATGGTGTCGCCCGCAACGAAGCGGCGAACGGATCGACGACCCCACGCGGTGCGCTGGACGAGTCGGCCCAACGATGCGGCGCGACTCATGCGCAGCAGTACGTTGCGGCTGAGGGCGAAGAGCGGATTCACGCCTGAATCCTAGCGCGGGTTCGGCGAATTAGGGGCGGTCGCGGAGGCGAATGAGGGCGGCGACCGCCTCGTCGACCGACCAGACCACTTCGCCGGATGCGCGGATCGCACCGACTACGAAGAGGTTGATGCCATCGGCGGGAACGAGCCCCTTGCGGCGCGCAACGCGCATGTCGGTACTGAGTCCAATGATCCCCTTGTAGCGCGCAGGGTCCTGTGCGGCGAGGCGACTGAAGATGCCGATCTCCACGGAGGTGCCATCGTCGACCTGGGTGCCATCAAGCCACGCGAGCACCGCGTTGGCCCCCATCACGCCAGCCAGATCCACGGCGTAGACCTCGTCGGCGGCGGCGTCGCCATCGGAGCGCATGAACTTCTGCTCGGCGAACTGCTCGTGCGGTACGAAGACGTCAAAGCCCTCGGCGCGCAGCCGAGCGGCAACGATGTTGAGGAAGTCCCGCTCAGCATCCGAGAAGAGTGGTCCGGCGAGGTAGATCTTCATGGCGGCAGTATTGCGCACGCGCCGCGCCTCCTGATGGAGCGTTGCGGGAGCGGGGTAAACTGTGCGCACTGGCACTTCGCCAGCTAGCAACAGAGGGGGCTTCATGAGCGACGAGCAGAAGGTCAAGATCACCGTCAAGGACAATGGCTCACTTCGCGTAGAGGGCGACTTCACCATTCTCGATGTCGAGGGGAACGAAATTACGCATGAAGGACCTGCTGCCGGCCTCTGCCGTTGCGGTCACTCCGCCAACAAGCCGTTCTGTGACGGCTCCCATAAGGAGCGCTTCGAGAGCGTTGTCCGCGCCCCGAAGGCGTAGCGATCGCCGCTAGGAGCGGCGAAGTTCGGCGCGGCCGCGCAACATTGCCGCGGCTGGGAGCAGGATGAGCGCGGCACCAAGGAGCCCAAGCGCCGTGTAACTCGCCACGGAAACAACAATCCCCGAGCCGAGTGCCGCCGCGGCGGCGGAGCTCCAGATCATGGCGTCGGTCGCCCCTTGCAGTGTGGTGCGCTCCGCTCCATCAAGCCCTTCGGTAAGGAGTGCGGAGCCAGCAACGAAGCCAAAGTTCCATCCGACGCCAAGCAGGAAGAGGGCGATGAAGAGGATCGTTCCCCCATCTGGCGGCGCCACTGCGGCGAGCACCGAGGCGAAGGCGCTGAGCGCCAGGCCCGCTGCAATGATTGCTGGCGTGCCAAAGCGGCCGGCGAGTCGGCCGGAGATCGGCGAGAAGGCGAACATGCCGAATGTATGTCCGCTAATGACGAGTCCAACCGCATCAAGTCCGTGGCCGTGCTCGGTCATATGCAGCGGTGTCATCGTCATCACCAGCACCATCACCACCTGGCCAATGATGAGCGCCACAACGGCGGCAAGAATGCGCGGTCGAGCGAGCATCTCGCCCAGTGAGGCACTCGCGCGGCCAAGCGCACTCACGCGCTCGGGTGCAAGGGTTGCGGGATCCGGGCGTAGGGTAACGAGCGTGAGCAGCGCGGCCGCGGTGACAAAGAGGATCGGCACGCCATAGACGCCAGCTAGTCGTGGCAGATTGAATCCTTCGGCGATGTTCCCTGAGAGGGTGACGAGGTTCGGACCAACGATGGAGCCAAGTGTCGAACCCCAGACCACAAGGCCGATTGCCGAGGCGCGACCTGTCTCGGGATACATGTCGGCGGCGGTGTAGCGCGAGAGTTGGTTTGCTGCGTTGGCACAGCCCATCGCCGCGGTTGCCGCAATGAAGAGCGGGAAGGAACCGACCACTACCGCAGTGCCAGCCGCAAACGCCCCAACCGCACCAATTCCATAGCCAAGGACGAGCCCAGCACGACGACCGTAACGCACCATGAATCGTGAGAGGAGTGCCGAGGCGGTGGCGGAACCGAGCACGATCGTTGCCCCTGGGAGTCCAGCGAAGCTCGAACCGCCCGAGAGTTGCTTCGCCACGATGGTGGCAATCGTGATGGCGGCGATGTAGCCGGTGCTACCGAGGCCAACGCCCAGGACGAGGGAAGTCTGAAGCCGACGCCTTGTGACCGCGGCGGTCATGCCGACGGGGTGGTGGCGAGCGCCTCGTAGATCAACTGGAAGATCTCGGCGGACTTTGGTTCGTAGGCGACGAGGGCGTTGGGCTTCTCTTTCTTTGACTGCACGATTGGTCGCTCGTCGACCGCGGTCATGCCGCGGGTGAACTCGCCATGCAGCTCAATGTCGACGCGCTTCTCGCGTAGGTCAAAGAGGTGCGGATGCGTGATGGCAAAGATCGCGCACGGGTCGTGCAGCGGACCACCATAGACGCCGAGCTGCTCGCCATACGTAGTTGAGAAGAAGTCGAGCAGCTCTGCGGCAAACTTCGCGCTGGGTGTGCCGAGGGCCAAGACGCGCTGGACGAACTCTTTGGTGATTACCACCTGGTGCGTGGTATTGAGACCGACCATCTTGAGCGGACCACCGTAGTTAAAGACGGTCGAGGCGGCCTCAGGGTCGGCCCAGATGTTGAACTCGGCGTGTGGGGCGCGGTTGCCGTGCAGCGTGCCGCCACCCATGAGTGAGATGCCAGCGATGCGCTTGCCAAGATCGGGGGCGGCGCGCAGGGCGAGGGCGATGTTGGTGAGCGGGCCGAGTGGCGCGAGCCAGACCCCTTCACCCTCGTGCTTTCGTACGAGCTCAATGATCTCTTCGACAGCACCCGCCTTCTCGGCGGCGCGTCGCACCGGAGGCAGCTCTGGCCCGCCGAGTCCAGACTCGCCGTGAATGTGTGGGGCGTTGCGTGGCGGTGCCACGAGCGGTCGGTCGGCGCCAGCGAAAACGGGGGCGCTAATGCCAAAGACATCGCAGGCGATCAGCGCGTTAGGTAGCGTTCGCGAGAGGGGCGCATTGCCGTGGACGGCGGTAATGCCGATCAGATTGGCGTAGTGGTTCGCAACGACGAGCGCGAAGACGTCGTCGTGACCTGGGTCGCAGTCGACGATCATCGTGGGGCGTTTAGCGGCGGCACTCATGCGGGAACCTTAGCGCACCCACGCCTACCCCCGTGCGCCATACTGCACGCATGAAGAGCGTCCCCCGCCAGGCGAGCGAGTCCCAGTTTCGACCCGAGATTGAGGGGTTGCGTGGGCTAGCCGTCGGCCTAGTCGTAGCGGCGCATGCCGGCCTGCAGATCCCCGGTGCTGCGCTCGGACCCGACATCTTCTTCGCCCTCTCGGGGTACTTGATCGTTGGCATCCTGCTCCGTCGTTTGGAAGCTGGGAACGGGATTGGCTTCCGCGACTTTTACGCCCGCCGTATTCGGCGCATCGCCCCAGCCCTCGCCGCAACGATCCTGCTCACCGTGGCGGTGGTTGCGTTGCTGAACGACCCAACCACACTGGCGCGCACCGCGAAGGACGGTGCCGCCGCACTCGCGGGTGCCGCGAACATCTCGTTTGGCCTGCAGGCGGTCGACTATTTCGGCAGCACCGAACCGTCGCCGCTGCTGCCGCTCTGGTCGATTGGAGTGGAGGAGCAGTTCTATCTGCTGGTTCCGCTTCTCTTGGGAATCGCCTGGAAACTGGGGAAGCGTCGAGGCATTCTGATTACGCTGGCCACCATCGCCCTCGGCTCCACCATCGCCGCAGCACTCCTAACACCAGCGGAACCGATTTGGGCGTACTACCTGTTGCCAACGCGCGCCTACGGACTCGCTGCGGGCGGCCTGCTCGCACTCCTTGAGACACGGGCGCTTGCGCACAACGTGTTGCGCCGTATTCCCCTTGCGCCGATTGGCCTCGCGATTATTGTGGCGCTCACCATCTTCCTGCCAGGCGAGCAGGGGTATCCGGGCCTCGCTGGCCCGCTCTCGGGCGTTGCCTCAGCGGCACTCGTGGGAGGGATGGCGACGATTGGGCTGCGAGGCACCGTGAGCGCGACCGGCGGCCGGGCCATGCGCGCGCTCTTCTCTCTCGCGCCGCTCCGCGCCATCGGGCGCATTAGCTATAGCCTCTACCTTGTGCACTGGCCCATCTTGATCCTGCCGACCTACTTTGGCGTTGCAATGACGCCGAACAAAACGATCCTGGCCGTGGTCGCCGGCGTGCTCGTTGCCTCACTCATGTATCGTTTCATTGAGCAGCCATTCCGCAAGGGTTTTGCCCTGAGCCTGGTGCCAGGCACGGTGTTGCGCCGTGGCGGCGCAGTGTTGGCGAGTTTGGTGCTCGCACTTGCAGGTGTTGGCATCGCACCGGATGTGGCCTCTGCAGAGCCGGGCGCCAGTGACGATCCTGGCATCAGCGTCGTTACGCCAACCCCGAGCGCAAGCTCACAACTCGTGAGCCCCTCACCTACCCCGTGGGCACCGATCTCGATCGGCGGCACGATCGTGCATCAACTCACCGGCGCGGTACCCGCAAACATCAAACCGACCCTCGCTCGCGCCGCAGGTGATGCCGACAACATCCTGAATAAAGGATGCAGTCGCGACCACTACGGCGAAACCGTGCCTGTTTGCTACTACGGCACGAAGGGCGGCACGCGCATTGTGCTGCTTGGCGACAGCCACGCGCTGCATTGGATGCCCGCGCTCGATCTGATCGGCAAGGCGTACAACTACGAAATCATTCCGATCGCCAAGGTGAACTGTGCCTTTATGGATGTGAAGCTCTATGCCTATCGCCTCGGCCACTCCTACACCTCGTGCACCAAGTGGCGCGCCAATGTCGTCACGAAGATCGCCCAGCTGAACCCAGCACTCGTCATCGTTTCGCAAACCTGGTATCGCGAAGAAGGGAAGCCGAACGAGATCCGCCCGCAATACTATGCCGACGCAATCGGCCGCATGCTCGACAAGATCCCCTTCCCGACGCTGATCTTCTCCGACACACCGTTCGGCCAGAACAACATTCCGACCTGCCTCGCCCGCAATCGCAGCAACGTGGCGAAGTGCGTGGTCACGAAGGCCGCCGCGTATGGCGAGCGCGGGCACACCCGTGACCTACTGCTAGCGCAGCAGCGAAACCTGCCGCTCTTCGACTTCACCCAGGCGCTCTGCCCGGGCACCAAGTGCGCACCGATCATTGACGGCCGCGTGGTCTATCACGACCACCATCACCTCACGACCACGATGTCGAAGTACCTCGCCACGCCCCTTGGGGCAGCGCTCTCGCAAATCATCGCTGCACTTCCGCGCTAAAGGGTGAGCGACTCCCCCGCAGAGAGCTGACAGCGCGGTTCGCCGCGAAGAACGTGCACCGTTCCTTCGCCCACCACGCGCCACTCCGTCGCACCGCTCCAGCGCACCAGTGCGGTGAGGTTCTCAATGCCCAACAAGTGCGTAGTCGACTCTGGAGCGCCCTTGAGCGCCAACTCAAAGATGCGATTAAAGTGCGGAATCACCTGGATGCCGGGGAGTAAATCAAATCCGGCAACTGGGGTACGAGACCCGAAGCGAAACGAAGGCACGGTGGTGCCGAGCACCATGGCGCCAGCGCTGCAACCAGCAAGCGCACCGCCGCTGCGCACATGCTCCACGATCGCTCTGCCAACGAGCGAGCCCACCAGGGTCTCCGCGAGATAGCGAGGGTTCCCCCCAGAGAGATAGAGCAGCCCCGCCTCCTGCACGCGCGCGGCTAGGGCTGGGTCGTTGGCATGCTCGCGCTTGAAGACGGGCAAGAAGCTTGTAGCTACGCCAATTCGCTCTCCTTGCGCAGCACCAAGGTCGCGCCAAAAGGACAGGCTCTTCTCGCCCTCCTCACCTGCAGCGGTGGCAAGTTGCAGGTAGTGGCGTGGTCGCCCCCGACGCACGGCGTCGTCAAGGAGCTGGCCTTCAAGGTCAGCCATCGGCGGTAGGTATTCGCCAGACCCCACGAGCGCAATAGCGCCGCTGACTCCGCTTTGGTGCGCTGCGTTCGCTGTGCTCATGTACAGCACCGTACACAAAAAACAGCCCCCGCCCGAAGGCGAGGGCTGTTTCGATACCGCGTTACGACGGTTAGAGAACGTTCGGGAGTAGGAGCAGGCTCTTCCCTGGTCCGCGATTCCCCTTGCTTGGGTTCTTCATAGCGAAGCTATCCAGATTCGCCTGGGTAATTCCGCCCGCAACGAACACGCTCATGATCGAGCCGCCAGCCCCTGCGCGGTTCCCCACGAACGAGTTGTACTTGCTCGCCGCAAGCGCAGCCGCAGTCTCACCGGCGAGCTCAACGGCTCCGCCGTAGCTGCCCGCCACGTTGTAATTGAACCGGTTACGTGTGAGCGTGACCGGCGTCGGATCCGAGCCCCACCTCTCGATGTTCACCGCACCACCACGGCCAGACGCCGTATTGCGTACGAACCAGCTGTGGCTAATCGTCGCCGACCTGGTGTATCCGCCGATGGCACCACCGGCGCCATAGAACTGCGCTGCAGGATTCGTGCTCTTGGCGCTGTTCCCAGTGAAGCGCGAATAATCAACGTCGAGGGTGTTGCAAACAAAGAGCGCCCCACCGCCGTGTGCGGAGTTCACGCTGAGATATGGATTCGACACCGAATTTGACGTGAACTGTGAGTGCTTCACCACGAGATCATTTGCCGTAATTGCACCGCCAGTCCAGAACGCCTTGTTCTTGGTAAATACGCTGTAGGTAACCCGGACGGTGAAGCCACCAATCGCTCCGCCGTAAAACCCACCCGTGTTGGCGTTAAATACTGACGTCGTCACATTCACCGTACCGCCTAGGATGGCTCCCGGGCCGCAATTCCCCATGCATCCTGTTGAAGCTTCGCTGTTGGCGTTCTTTGAGAATGTGCTCCTGCTCACGTTGAGCACCCCCCCGTCGGAAACCACTGCCGAACCGCCATACAGGCCCGCGCGGTTGTTTGTGAAGGAGCTTGAAGCGATCGTGGTAATGCCATGGACGAGCACCGCACCACCACCGAGCCCGGAGGCTTCGTTGTCGGTAAACGTGGCTCGGGTGTACGTGCCGCCAACGTCCGCGCCTCCCGTTGGTGCGCTTGGCCGCAATTCAGCGACGGCGCCGCCCGCCAACGTAGCGCGGTTCGAGGTGAACACGGTATCGGTCGCCCACACGTAGCCAAGGGTGGCGATTGCGCCACCCTTGCCACCATAGGCACTCCCGAAATCACCACCACCGTAAATATCTGAGATTCCGCAGGCTGCATTGGTGGTAAGCACTGCAGAGTTGTTGATGAAACGTGATCCCGTCACATGCACGTCGTCAGCGGCCGCAATCGCGCCACCACCGCCAATGCACTGGGTATCTGCGATGGACTGGTTCGCCGTAAAGACGCTGTTGGTGACGGTAACGGTGCCGTACGAGGCGATCGCGCCACCCTGGTCGGTCGTAGAATTGTTGTAAAAGGTGCTGTTGTCGACGATCACCGCAACTCCAGCCGCAATGGCGCCGCCACCCTTCTCCGAGTAGTTCGTGTTGAAGTGCGAGTTGTTGACCGTGAGGGTGCCCTCAGCGATCACAGCGCCCCCCTCAACGGCATCTGAATAGCCGCCGGTGAAGGTAATGCCCGACACCGTTAGGTTCCCGCTTGAATGCAAGAACGCCACCGTTCGGAAGTTTGCGACATACGTCGTAGTTGGGCCAGCGCCGACAATGCTGAGGTTCGCCTGACCAATGTCAGCGGTCGTGTTAAACGAGTAGATACCCGAGCAGAGGTGGATGGTGGCACCAGCTGCCGCATCGCTAATGGCGCTGATCACGCCTTCCCCTGAGTTGCTGATGTATCCCGGTGCTGCGCAGGAGGTGCCTGGCGCGCTCGCCGTCGCGGTTGAGGTTGAGGCGACCCAGAGGTCGCTATAGGTGGTTGTGGCCTTGGCCGACGGGGCAAAACCGAGTGCCAGGAGCGCAACGCTCAGGCTAATGACAAGTGCGCTCCAACGTGGAGCATTCGTTCGGGCGGGCATGTGGACCTCCAAGTCTCTGCTATTCGCTTCGACCTGGAGATTCCAGGTTGTATGGAGCGTATCTCATGTCGTGCTCGAGATGGCGGCATTTGGAAAAACGCACGATCGTCGAGGCAAAATGAAAACTTTTCTATTTTCGGCGCTTCAGCCCTCGTGCCCCCGTGGACCAGAGCGCCCAGAGCACCAGGACGGGCTGGAAGAGGAGGCGCACTCCCCGCGCCGTGTCGGTGTTTAGGCCAAAGGCATCAATGCCGTTCACAAACTGATTGATGTTCCCCGGGAAGATCGCCACAAAGAAGAGTGCGGCTGCGAGCCCAACGTACGCCCGATAGCGCCACAGGGTGAGCAGCGCCAGGCCGAGCGCAATCTCGACGACGCCCGAGGCGAGCACCACAAAGTCAGGATCGAGTGGGAGCCAGGTGGGCACCTGCGCCTGAAAGGCGATGCGGTTCACCGTAAGGTGGCTGAAACCCGCTGAGGTGAGAAAGAGGCCAAGACCCATCTGGCTAACAATCTTCGGTACGTTCCTCATGAAAGCAGTCTACGCAGATTGATTGAGGTACCGATTTGCGGTTGATACCATGCCCGCCATGGAGATCAAGATCCGCGGGGAGCTCATTCACTGGCGAGGGCCGGCCCCGTTCCACTTTGTTCCGATTCCAGCAGCGCAGAGTGCCAAGATCATGGCGCTCGCGCCGCGGCTGACCTACGGGTGGGGCGTGATCCCCGTCACCTGCACCATCGGCAAAACCACGTTCACTACGTCACTCTTCCCCAAGGATGGGCTCTACCTCGTGCCGGTCAAGAGCGCCGTGCGCAGTGCCGAAGGGCTGGAGTTGGGTCAGCGTGTAGTGATGGAGCTGCAGTTCACCCTCAACAGGTAAGCACGCCCGCATCTCGCAGAAACAACACCGCCCCCACCAGATGGTGGAGGCGGTGTGATTCGCTCCTAAGAGTGAGAGCTAGGCGCGCTTCGCGCCTCGGAGTCGCAGACCAATACCTGCGGCTGCGGTGAGCCCAGTCAGGATCACGAGCGTCGCGGTCCAGCCACCGCCATCGCCGTTGGTTGGGGGTAATGATTCGTCAAGATAGGCGAACTCTGCGCCAGTGAGATCACTGAACGCAGACATATAGAGTCGCCCACCCGCGATTAATAGTTTCGGGCCGTAGTCATCGCCGTTCATCGTTTGGCTCGCAAGTGAAAATGGCACCTTCTCTGTGGTCGTACCATTTGAGCGCCACAGCTCTGCGCCACCATGAGCCGCAGTCTCCGCGGAAAAGTAGAGCCAGTCACCGAAGGCAGTAAATTCATCTGGATCAGCGTCGTTCGCACCACTGATGATGTCGTATACCAATGCGGTTGTAGCGCCGTTCGTGCGCCACAGCTCCTTACCATGAGCGCTGTCGGTCGCGTGAAAGTAGAGAAAGCTGCCAACAACCGTGAAGTTATAGGGATACGAGTCAGCACTGCCTCCGTTGATGTCAAGGAACTGCACCGTTCCAGCCTCTGTACCATCGGTGCGCCAGAGTTCGTAGCCATCTGCATCGGTCTGGGCTTCGAAGTAGAGGTACTCCCCAAAGGCGGTGAAGTCGTTCGGGTAATACGCGTCGGTAATGCGAGTGGTGCCAAGCGTCGAACCATCGCTGCGCCAAAGTTCACCAGCGTGCGTGTCGCTATTCGCCCTGAAGTAGAGGTGGTCTCCGAATGCGGTAAACATCTGCGGCCACGAGTAGCCCGTTCCGCTATCCGCGGTATTGATGTCTCTGACGAGGGTTGTCCCTCCAATTTCACCGTTTGTACGCCAGAGCTCGTCGCCGTGAATGCCGTCGTTGGCGCTGAAGTAGAGGTAGCTGCCAAGGACGGTGAAGTTGTCTGGACTGGAGCTATCGAATCCGCCGAACGCCTGGGTATTGATGTCAAACACCAGCGTTGTCCCACCTGTGGTGCCATCCGTTCGCCAAAGCTCCCTTCCATGGCCGTTGTTGGCGCTGAAATAGAGAAAATCGCCGAGCGGCGTAAAACCATATGGGCCGGAGTCATCGAGGAGCAGCCCGTCGTCGGTTGGATTGATATCTAAAACAAGTTCTGTAATGGCGCCGTTGGTGCGCCACAGTGCATCGCCGATCGCGCCATTGTCTGCGCTGAAGTAAATATAACCGTTGAAAGCGGTCAGGTTAGTCGGATAGGAACTCGCTCCAATCGCCGCGTTCAGGTCAATGACCATCTGTGTGGTGGTCCCGTTGGTGCGCCAAAGCTCATAGCCATGCGGACCATCGGTGGCGCTGAAATAGAGGTAGTCCCCGAGAGCTGCGCTCCTATACGTATTGATCGGACTTGAGGAACCTGGGCCAGGATTGATCGTGTCGACGACCCGAATCGTGGGCACACTCGCCGCTCGGGCAGGAATCGCTGCCACGAGCAACAAGGCAAGGGCGGCCGATAGGGATCGCTTGGCGGGCATCGATATCTCCTCTTCCGGCACGATGTGCCGGGCACGCGAGGTGCAACCGTGGTGTTATGCCACGTAGAGACTCCTGAAGGCGGAGCGTGAGGCTCGATCGGCCTTGTGTCAATTGATCTGGTGTGGCGGAGAGAGAGGGATTCGAACCCTCGATGGGATTACTCCCAAACCGTCAGTTCCAATTGGACCCAGAAGAGGGATCGGAGGGATTTACAGGGAGTCCTGAGGTCAGATGCAGGTGTCAGGAGGACTCTTAAGGAATCTGGTGGGATCGGAGATCCCACCCAAAGCTCCACCCTACTGCTTACTTATTGATCTTTACAACGGCGCCGTTGCCATCAACGGAAACCACACTGATGGCTATACCGTTGACAGTGATTGAATCACCGACTCGTAGGGGCGCGTCACGAAAGTACTCCGTATCCCTGAATCCGCTCCGAGGAGCCACCACGTAACCACCTCCGAGCTGACCGACTTTCATGTCGACGGTGTACACCAGCACGCCGCTATTCAACGGCGCATCTAAGCCTTTTGGCACACGAACTTCAATCACCATGATTATTGATGCAGAGATGGGAACCATGATGCACTTAAGCCCATTGGTGACTCCCACTAACGAATCAAGTTTGATGGTCTCTCCAGTGGCAGAAAGGCTCGCCAACTGCCTACATGCAATCTGAGGCTCTTTCAGCCAGCCTTGGAGATAACGATCCCATGCGCCAAGTTCAATGGCGTAGTTGCTCCAGCTCGCGGCCATGATCCCCCACTCGCCCAGAGACTGAGACTTATGCTCAAGATCTTCGTCGTAAAGACCGAAGAGGTGACCGGTCTCGTGCGCCATCCACTTCCAATCCCCGCCAGAGATGCCATTACCTCCGGGGCCGTCGTTGTTGTAGAACATGTCCCACCCACCTGCCGAAGCAGAGGTGAACACGCCCGACGTGGTGCGGTGTATGCCAGGCAGCGCTGGACCGTTGCCGAATTGAGTTCTGGCGACTGTCTCTGGAGGAAGCACGTACACAACGTCGTAGTCTCCATACGTGATCTGATCTGCCGTGAGTCGGAGCACGTCACCGAGCAGATCATTCACCTTCCACCCCCAACCGTCAGGCTGACTGCTGCTGTAGCGCTCCACGCTTACGGGCATCTCTACCCAGTTCGGGGTAATGGAAAAATCAAAGGTGAGAGCACCGTATGATTGCGCAAAATAGAAGTCGCGAACCCCTTCGGCAGTGGTCTTGAACAGTTCTGCTGGAACTCTCTCACTCGTAAGATCCGTAAACGAGACGGGAATGATCAAGGCCCGAATGGTGCCAACGGATGGGAGACGGAGCGGCACCTTGGGGAACCCCGCCGAAAGATCGACCCCGAGCCCGCGGGCCGGCGTGACTTGATCCACCAGTTGGCACGGGGAACTCGGCGAAAAGGCGCTCACGGGCACATTGGCGAGAGCCGTGAGCTCGTTGACCCTGGCTGCAATATCGGCTGGCACTCGTTCCGTTTGGCCGGGTCCGACAACACTTATGCCCTTCGTGTTCGCAACGACGCCATCTACAGTGCTGCCCGTCTTCGTGACCCGTACCGTGTAGGCTCTCCGCACATAATCTTTTGTGTTGCCTGAAGGCTCAACAATATCGATCGTGTAAACGCCAGGTGCCCATTTCGCGTACAGGGTGCCATCTGAGTTTGCGGCCACATAGACTGGAGTTTCATTGGCCAGCCAATAGAACAGGCCTGATCCAGCGAGTCCTCTGCCCGGTTTTCGGGGATCGGTGATCCAAAGCTTCACATTTGAACCTGCGGGTGCAGGCGTAAGGTTTTGCGGCGCCTGCACGGCAGCAAGTGGATCAATTAAAGCCGTTGACGGGATGACGACGGGGGCAGAAAGCACCTTGAGCGGTGGCAGATCCTCTGTACCAGCTCCTGGGCTGAGGCTCGGAACGGACGCGCTCGGCGTTGCACCCGCGCAGCCGCTCAGCAGCAGCGCCAGAGCGAGAGCGCTGAGGCGCCGGCGCATTGATGTCATGTCATTGAGGTTAGCACCCACAGCACCTGCGGCTCCACCCAAGTCTCCACCCAGAAACAGCACCGCGACTGTGAGGGTCGGCACACTCGCTGCTCGGGCAGGAATCGCGGCAATGAGCAGCAGGGTAAGGGCGGCCGATAGGCCTCGTTTGGCGGGCATAGATGTCTCCTCTACCGGCACGATGTGCCGGGCACGCGGGGCGCAACCGTGGTGTTATGCCACGTAGAGACGTCTTGGGGCAGAGCGTGAGGCTTGCTCACCCACACGTCAATAGAGAGGTTGTGGCGGAGAGAGAGGGATTCGAACCCTCGATGGGGTTGCCCCCAAACCGCATTTCCAATGCGGCGCCATAGACCACTAGGCGACCTCTCCGTGATGACCGTACGCGCTGCGCCGATCAGTCGGTGGCGGAAAGGGTGGGATTCGAACCCACGAGGCTATTAACCTGCCGCTTTTCGAGAGCGGTGCCTTCAACCACTCGGCCACCTTTCCACGGCGGAGAATAGCCGATTAAGGGGTGAGCCGAACCTCAATGCCAGCGCTGGGCTGCATGCGCAGGAGTGCACGGGCACGGTCGTAGGCCATAAAGAGGCGCGCGGCCATGCCGTACTTCTTCGCAAGGATCCGCCACACCTTTGGCATCTGGTCACTGGCGAGGTTGAACGCTTCGGCTGGGAGCTGTGCGCCGGTGATCGTGCCCGTTGCGGTGCAGGGTGCGACCGCCGCGCGGCTGCTGTTGCGCAGGCGCTTCACCTTGCCCGCATTCGCGTTGGTAAACAGGTAGAGGCTCTCCCCCTCTGCCGCCGCCCACACCGGGGTGGTGACAGGGGTGCCATCGCGGCGATAGGTCGTGAGTGCAACGTATTGCGCGGAAAGGATGGCGTCGCGCTCGGCGCTCACGCCGGGTCGATCTCGTTCGCGATGTCGCGCAGGCGTCGGGCGAGCGCCGAAATGTCTTCGTCGCCGTGGCCAGTCTTGATCAGCTCATCTTCGAGATGTGCGACGAGCATCGCGGTCGGCACCGGCACGTTCAGCTCGTCGGCTAGGCCGATCGCGATACCGAGGTCTTTGCGGTGCAGTGCCACCTTGAAGCCGAGAGGGTAGGTGTCGTTCGCCATGCGCTCCCAGCGATTCTCGAGTGCCCACGAGCGCGCCGAACCACCACTCAGTGCGGTGACAAGGGTTTGTGGGTCGAGCCCAGCCTTCTGCCCCACGAGGATCCCCTCGGCGAGCGAGAGATACGCTCCGGAGATCACGATCTGATTGACCGCCTTACCAACCTGCCCCGAGCCGAGAGGGCCAAGGTGCGTAATCGTTTTGGCGAACGTCTCTATATAGGGGAGCGCTGCGCTGACCGCTTCGGGGGTGCCGCCGAGGAAGACGGTGAGGGTCCCCTTCTGTGCCCCTTCGCTGCCGCCGCTCACGGGGGCGTCGACCATGAGGATGCCCTTTGCGGCGAGGAGCTCCCCCATCTCGCGCGTGGCACGCGGGGCAATGGTGCTGGTGTCGATGATGATTGCGCCCGCCTTCAACAGGTCAGCGGCACCAGGCTGGCCTGGTGTGCCAAGCAGCAGCGCCTCGACATCGGGCGTGTCGGAGACGGAGAGCACGACGGCGTCGGCGCCGGTGAGCGCATCGGTGAGTGATGTGTGCTGCGTGGTGCCAGCAGGAGCGATGCGGTGTGTGCCGCGATTCCATGCCTGCACGCTGTGCCCAGCGGCGGCGAGGTGCCCCGCAATCGGGGCGCCCATGGTGCCTAGCCCGAGAACGGCAACGCGACTCATAGGTGCACGATACGGGAGGAGAGGGAATGGTGCGCCCGGCGGGACTCGAACCCACGACCTTTAGGTCCGCAACCTAACGCTCTATCCACTGAGCTACGGGCGCATCTGCGATGTGCAGCGTACAACGGCTGGCGGAGAGGGAGGGATTCGAACCCTCGACGCAGGAAAACCCCACGTGGCGGTTTAGCAAACCGCTGCACTAGACCTCTATGCGACCTCTCCGAGACCGAGCGCGAGTATCCCAGAATCACCCGCTGAACGCTAGCCGAGGCGCTCCCAGCCCATGCGGGCGGCCTCGAGGGCGAGTGCGCTGTCAGGAGCCACCGCAACGGCGCGCTCCGCCAGTTTCAGCAGCGGGATGTCGGCCGCCGTGTCGCCAAAGGCGGCGAGGATGCGACCACCCGCGGCGCAGGCCAACGCCGCGCGAGCCTTCTCTTCGCCCGATTGCGTTGGCGCGGCGAGTTTTCCGGTGGCGACGCCATCAATTACTTCAAATGGTGTGCCGAGTGCGATGGTGGCACCGAGCCTTTTTGCAAACGCCGCGGCGATCGGCTGGTATCCCCCAGTTGCAAGCACGAGTTCAGTGGTTGGGTCGGTCGCACGTGCCGTGGCGTGTGCCGCCTGCACTGCGCTGACCGCTTCGACGCGTCGGGCTGGCCAAAGAAGATGCTCGACGACCCACTCCCCCATGACGGCGAGCTGCTCCTGGGTGATGCCGCGCAGCAGCTTTGTCTGATCCTCGAGCCAGCGGGCGCGGAAGCGCTCCTTGTTCATGAAGCCGGAGCGTGCGAGGAAGACGAGCGGTAATCGCACGGTAATGAACCGGCTCGCGGCGGGGCTCGGGTAGTTCGCGCGAATCCATTGGTGCACACCGCGCCAGGTTTCGGCGGTGGTGAGCGTGCCATCCATGTCGCTAACAACAATTGGTCGGGTCATGGGTCAAGTATGCGGGCAAAAAGAGAGAGGCGCCCAGGTTGCCCTGGACGCCTCTCGAACGATCCTCGACGGACCGTTAAAAGTTACTTCTTCTTCGCAGCCTTGCGCGCCTTGCGCTTGGCTGGGGCCTTCTTCGCAACGGCCTTCTTCGCCGTCTTGCGCTTGGCCTTTCGCTTGGCTGGGGCCTTCTTGGCAACAGCCTTCTTCACTGCCTTGCGCTTCTTGCGCTTGGCTGGGGCCTTCTTCGCAACGGCCTTCTTCGCCGTCTTGCGCTTGGCCTTTCGCTTGGCAGGAGCCTTCTTGGCTACGGCCTTCTTGGCGGTGCGCTTCTTGCGCTTCGCTGGGGCCTTCTTAGCGACGGCCTTCTTCGCGACTCGCTTCTTCGCGACCTTCTTGGCAGCAGGCTTGCGCTTCGCAGCGGCCTTTCGCTTCTTTACAGCCATGTGTGTACCTCCACTCTGACTAACCCGTACTTCGGGCTGTCATAACTCCACCCCATTGTTGGGGCTTGTGGAAAACTAAAACACAATGTGGATAACTGCAAGCGTGAAGATTCGATTTTGTGAAGATGGCGTTGCTTCACCCTCCTCTTTTTGAGCTCCTGACGCCGGGGCCCATGGGGTACTGACGCCCAGCGCGGGGCAAATCGCCTTTTGGTAGGGGGCATTTCGTGCGGAATCCGCGCTCTGGCCCGCTCAGATGCACGCAGAGGCCCCTCTTGCCGCCGCCGCACGCAAAACTTGTGCGTATGGGGTGAAGTTGTGCGTGTTTTTGCGCCATCGCCCCGCTTCGTGGCGCATTTCCCGCTCTGCGGCGACGCAACGGGCTCCGCTTTTTGCGCGATTTTTCCGATTTCTTGACCCACGGCGCGCGCCGCCGTAGAGTTTGGGCATGGTGAACCGCTTCTTCTTTCGATACCCGGCATGACCAGCCCAGGCGCGTAAGCGTCTGACCGGCGGTCCTGCCGGGATGTGAGCAGAGGGAGACCTCTGCTCTTTTCTTTACCCCCAGAAGCGGCAC
>Ga0214917_10003437_pt1 | contig 18270 bp, 19 predicted proteins | sample LL_1208_BB_MetaG_FD_177983 | JGI IMG/M metagenome (GOLD analysis project Ga0214917, IMG submission 177983) | Freshwater microbial communities from Lake Lanier, Atlanta, Georgia, United States - LL_1208_BB | ecosystem: Environmental > Aquatic > Freshwater > Lake | place: USA: Georgia | collected...
CTGCGGCGTACGCAATCATTGGCAGATGGAATGAAACCTATGATTTATGGGATGAATCGCGAGCAGTTGCCCTTCTAACAACATTCGGAGTTCGCGAACTTGGCGATCGGCGCTTCTCAACCTTAAGTTCTGGAGAGAAGAAAAGAGTACTTATCTCAAGGGCTTTAATGGCCGATCCAGAGTTATTACTCCTTGATGAGCCCGCTGCAGGACTCGATGTCGGTGGGCGAGAAGATTTGCTTCGTCGCTTTGCGAATTTTTCGCAAGATCTAACCGCTCCAGCAAGTGTCTTGGTTACTCACCACATCGAGGAAATCCCCGTTGGCACAACTCATGCAATTTTATTGAAGGATGGGAAGATTGCTGTAAGCGGACCCGTGGAATCTGTGGTCACTACAGAACATGTGAGCGCAGTATTTGGATTGCCAATAGTTGTTTCTCATGAGGGATCACGTTTCTTTGCCCGAGCTTAAATCATTCCTAGATCCAAGGTGGCGCGAAGTATTGGCTCCAGCCTTACCTTTACTGGATATTTTGGAGCGAGAGATAGATTTCGAAAACTGCGTGCCCCAGAAACATCAAATTTTCAAAGCCTTTGAATGTGATCCAACTCAGGTTGTGGTTGTCATTTTTGGTCAAGACCCGTATCCAAATGCTCAACACGCCACGGGGTTGGCTTTTAGTGTCAACGAAAAAGTTAAAAAGTTGCCATATTCTTTAAAAAATATATTTACGGAATTGCGAAGCGATATTGGTATACGGGAGATTCAAAACGGAGATTTATCGTACTTATCAGAACAAGGCGTGATGCTACTCAATAGAGGTTTAACTCTTGATTTGAATTCAAAAAAAGTGAATCCGTTATGGTATGAATTTACAGCGATTGTTGCTCAAGTTTTAGCTAAAAAAGATGTAGTTGGTATTTTTTGGGGGAATCAAGCGCAAGAATTGGCGGAATATTTCCCCGAAAATCGAAGAGTTTTAGGTGTTCACCCCAGTCCATTATCGGCTTATCGGGGATTCTTTGGAAGTAAACCATTCTCCAGGACTAATGAGATTCTACAAGCTGAAAAGATAAAACAAATTGTTTGGACAAAGCAATAGCGCGGAGTATCAGAACTCCGCGCTATTGCTTTTATTTAATTATCCTATCCAAGTATTAATTGGCGAAGCCAAGAAATAAACCATGAAAAGAACACTGACGAGCATAAGAAGTGGATGCACTTCTTTGCGACGTCCCTGAACTAAGCGAATTACTACGTGTGAAACGAATCCTGCACCAATACCTACTGAGATGTTGTAAGTAAATGGCATCAAGATGATTGTTAGAAACGCTGGAATCGCAATTCCGTAGTCCGCCCAGTCAATGCCTTTGATTTGTGTCATCATGAGGAATCCCACGATCACCAATGCAGGAGTTGCTGCTTCGTACGGAATAACTGCAACAAGAGGTGCTAGGAATGTGGTTAACAGGAAGAGAATTCCTGTAACAACTGAAGCTAGACCAGTGCGTGCTCCTTCGCCAACTCCAGATGCAGATTCAATGTAACTCGTATTAGATGAGATGCTTCCTGCGCCACCAGCAACTGCTGCTAATGAGTCTACGAGAAGAATTCTGTCGTTATTAGGAATGTCACCCTTTGAATCAATCAAACCTGCTTCATGGCCAATTGCTGTAACAGTTCCCACGGTGTCGAAGAAATCTGAAAGCAGCAGCGTGAAGACGATGAGAATCGCTGCAACAACTGAGATTCGGCTAAATGAACCGAATAGCGAGAAGTGACCAAGTAGACCAAAATTTGGAGTTGCGATTACATCAGATGGAATGCTTGGAACATTTAAGCCCCAACCCTTTGGATTTACCTTATCGGGAGCGATGAAATTTGGCCCAATTTTGAACGCGGATTCCACAGCGATTGCGGCAGCAGTCGCTACAGCAATTCCAATAAGGAGTGCACCCTTAACCTTCTTGACCATCATTGTAATCATGAGGAACAAGCCAAGTGCGAAGATAATGATTGGCCAACCAACGAGTGTTCCGTTATCGCCAAGTGTTACTGGAACTGGACCAGAACCGGTACGACGAACAAAACCTGCGTCGACTAAACCAATGAGCGCGATGAATAGACCAATACCTACTGAGATCGCGATCTTTAATTGAGCCGGTACAGCGCGAAATACTGCAGTTCTAAAACCAGTCAGCACTAGAACTGTAATGATTAGGCCTTCAAGAACGACAAGGCCCATTGCATCTGCCCAAGACATTTTGGATGCTATGCCAACGGCTACGAAAGTATTCAGACCTAAGCCAGTGGCAAGTGCCAAAGGATAGTTACCGACAACTCCCATAAGAATTGTTAGTACGCCTGCAATGAGTGCCGTAGCAGCTGCTACTAGGGCAAGGTTTGGAGCGTCTCCACCACCAAGGAATTTTCCATCGCCATCTTTAGCTAAACCGATGATGAGTGGATTAAGAGCCACGATGTAAGCCATCGTGAAGAACGTAACAATGCCGCCGCGAACCTCACGACCAACAGTTGAACCACGTTCTGAGATTTTGAAGTATTTATCGAGCATGACCGACCTTCCTGATTTTGTTATCGGGGGTGTTTGCGACCCCGTGCGAAGTGACGGCTCGCAGGCCGGAGGAAGTAAGGCAACGCTATCTATTACTGGGCGGTAATTCGGGAAACGACACCCAGTGAGATCGCAATAGATTGACCAATAAGGAGCGCGAAGAGGGCTGTTCCAAGGCCGATGGTGCCTCCTAATAACCCTCCAAGAATCAAAACCGTTCCTTCGATTCCCAAGCGAACCCGTCCAACTCTGATCTTCGTTCGATTATGTAATGCAGTCATCAATCCATCACGAGGTCCTGGACCAAGTGCACACGTAATGTAGAGAGCCGAACCGAATCCAACTAAAGCTATTCCAAAAAGATCCATAAGAACACCAGCGAGGTAATTGTTTGCTAAAGGAAAGACGTTCACTCCTAATTGAATTGCGCTAGCTATTATCAAAATATTTGCAAGTGTTCCAAAACCTGGTTTTTCTCTAAGTGGTATCCAGAGCAAAAGCACAACAGTGCTTATCGCAAATGTAGAAATTCCTAGAGAAATATCAAGACGCTTTGATACTCCTTGAGCAAGTACAGTCCACGGCGCGTTACCGGTTTTGCTCTGAACAAGAAGGGAGTCACCTAATCCGAAAATAAACAATCCAAAAAAAAGTATGGCTAAGCGCGTTAGTGATAAATCCCATCGATGTTTTGCTGCCCACGGCGTATGAGGAATAGTGCGATGTGGACGTAGGAATTCAGATAGAGAATATTTGGATGAATGTGAACTCATTGTCGGAGTCTACGGGATAGAATTTACAAATGAGGTTTTTACCATGCTGATCGGTCTCGGAACTTTAATTAATATTGTGACTATTGTTGCTGGTTCCACAATTGGTGTTCTAGCTGGTTCTCGATTAAACGAGAAAACACGCGAATTAATTACAGATGTTTTAGGACTGATCACAATTCTCGCTGCGGCGGGCGCAGTAATTCCAATGTTTACAGACAAGTACGCACAATCCCTCCCGAAAGGGTGGACTCTGTTAAGCATATTAGGTTCATTACTTCTCGGCGGTTTGATTGGGTCGGCATTTAAATTGGAAATTCGACTGGAAATGCTTGGAGAAAAACTTCGCAATAAATTTGGTGCCAACCGAGAGGGAACCTTCGTTGAGGGTTTTGTTTCCTCCTCGCTTCTGTTCGTGATTGGACCCTTGGCAATTTTGGGAAGTGTAAGCGATGGCATGGGAACAGGTATTGATCAATTATCGTTGAAATCAATACTAGATTTTTTTGCTGCGATTGCTTTTGCTGCATCTTTAGGTTGGGGTGTAGCAGCTTCTGCTATTCCAGTAGGAATTTATCAAGGAGTATGGACTTTAATTGGTTTCGGGTTAGGGAGCGTTCTGGCTCAATATCAAATTGATGCAATGACTATCGTAGGTGGATTGATGCTGCTTTCAATAGGTTTGCGTTTACTACGTATTAAAGAAGTGGCAGTGGGTAATCTTTTACCAGCGTTGGCTGTGGCACCAATTTTTGCTTACGTGCTCAATACTTTTATAAGTTAAAAAGTACTTGCATCAATAACAAATCGATATTTCACATCACTCGCTACGGTTCGATCATAAGCAGTGTTTGCATAGTCCGCTTTGATGACTTCCACATCGCTTACGATATTTTTCTCTCCGCAGAAATTTAACATTTCTTGAAGCTCAGAGACTCCGCCGATCATTGATCCTGTGAGTGATCGACGTCCATCCAGCATTACTCCGGCATGTACAGCATATGGTTTTCCAGGCAATCCTATTACAACCAATGTTCCATCAAGCCTTAAGGTTTGGAGGTATTCATTTATATCTAATTCGGCACTAACTGTATTTAGAATTACATCAAATGTCTTTCTATATTTATTGAGAGCACCAGGTTCTTTTGTAGAAACAAAATGGTGTGCCCCCATTTTCCTTGCATCTGATTCTTTTTCAGGTGAATGAGACATAACGGTTACATCTGCACCCATTGCTACAGCAAATTTGACACCCATGTGGCCTAATCCACCAAGTCCCATGACTGCTACTTTTGTTTTTGGACCAACATTAAAATGCTTAATAGGAGAATAAAGAGTGATTCCTGCGCATAGAAGGGGGGCTACTCCTTCCAAAGGTAAATTTGCAGGAATATGAACAGCGTAATCCTCATTTATTACAAAGTTATTTGAATAGCCACCACGTGTTTGATTCTTTCCATCGCGTTCCATGCTGTTGTAGGTGCCTGTCATTCCTTCGAGGCAGTACTGCTGTAATCCTTGGTTGCAGTTTTCGCAATTTCGACAAGAATCTACAAAAACACCTACTCCTATGCGATCGCCAATTGTGAACTTATTAACACTTGAACCAATTGCTGTAACGACTCCAGCAATTTCATGTCCCGGAACTAAAGGATAGAAAACTGAGCCCCATTCGCCGCGAGCTGTATGTATATCGGAGTGACAGATTCCGGTGTATTTCACCTCTAGAGCAACATCGTGGCTACCTAATTCGCGGCGTTCAAATTCAAAAGTTTTTAAAGGAGAAGTTGCGCTATCAACTGCTAAACCGCGTGATTTCATGAGTTTTCCTTTTTACGTAAATGGAAGTGGATCGGTTGAAACGTGTGCTGCTTTTGAAGATCGAGCTGTTACTTCTCTCATATGATGCCTGCGACAGAGTACTTCATAGGCCACTTCGTGTCCTGGTGCGACATCACCAACAACAACTTGCTCGCCTTGGGTGACCATCGTCCCATCTACAGTACGTGCATTGTGAGTTGCTCGAGAGCCACACCAGCACAGCGCTTCTACTTGCAGTGTGTTGACACGATCGGAAAGCTCAACCAAACGTGCTGATCCTGGAAACAATTTAGTGCGAAAATCAGAAAGAATTCCAAATGCGTACACATCAATACCTAAGCCATCAACAATTTTAGCTAGCTGTTCGATCTGTGCGGGAGCATAAAACTGAGCTTCATCACAGATGATGTAATCAATTCTGGATCCTTGGGATAATTTATCGACAACGTATTTATGTAAATCTAGTTCCGCAGACACTTCTATTGCAGGACTTTGTAAGCCAAGCCTCGAAGAAATAACTCCAGAACCCGCACGATCCTGGGACGTAAAAATTAAACCAGTACGTCCTCGACTCTGATGATTATGAGCTGTTTGCAGAGCCAGAGTTGATTTACCGCTGTCCATCGTTCCGCAGTAATAAATGAGTTCAGCCACGGGAACATCTTGCCATTGAAGGTGGATTTGCGCAGTTTTTTGCGTAAAATCTGAACTAAAGATTTATACCTTGTTCGCGTAAAGCTTGAGTTAATCGGGGAATCAGAGCGATAGCTATGTCCACGGAAATATGTGATGCATCTCGGTATGCAACGACACCATCTTTAACTGCAGGGCATGAGCGAGAACACAACCAAGGATTCGGATTAATTACCTGAAAACCAGGGATGGAAAGATTTTCGCTGCGTGTTGAGGTATTGCATTCTGAAATCGAATAGTTCGCTAAACAAGCAGGGATATCGCGTAATGGATGCGGCGTATCCGTAAGGTAGATAAGGTGTGGAGATGTGTTTTTAACCTCTGTCAATAGTTTGCGTTGCCCATCATTCCACCATTTATTCCGATCAGAAATATGTGGTGGTTGCGCAAAGTATTGAAAGCTACTCATAATCAAAATATCTGGCCTTATTTTCTGAATTCTTACTATGGAATTCTTGCGCCATTCGGCACATCGAGACATTTTGAATCCACCTTGATCTAACCGAACAGTATCTACAGCTGGACATGCCGATTTCGTAAGTGAAATAAGTTTATACCCGGACCTTGAAGCAATTTCTACTAGAGCAGGAAACCATTGTGCTGCATGTGAATCTCCGTACAGAACTATTGTTTTTGATGAGTTAATATCACCATATTCACACAAATTTGATTTTGTTTGTGAATAATTAGCATGGCAACCGTCATCATAAATCAGAGGCCGTGCTTTAATTTGCGCCAAAGATACTGCACCATTTATTCCAGAAACATCAATTTTGTCGCTACTCGTAAGAATGATTGAGAACCCAAGAAGAACAGAAATCGCAGTTACAGCACCTGCACTTTTGAATACTAATGAAGGAAAAACTTTTTTCGCCCGATAGGGATTTTCAATGAATCTGTGAGTTAAATCAGCAAAAACTATCGTCACAAGTATTGCAATTAACCGTTCATAAAGTGCAAGTGGTCGAGCCAAGTAAGTACTTGGCAAGACCAATAGCGGCCAATGCCAAAGATATAAAGGATAAGAAATTTCGCCTAACCATTGAAACAAACGACTATTCGCGACATCATTCAAAAAAGGAGGCCATGTATTGATTGTGGCAATCAACAATACAGTTCCTAGTACTGGAACAATCGCATTTTTACCCGGGAAAGCTGTGGTTTCATTGAATATAAAGGAACTAAGAATGATCAGAAGGAAACCAATTAGACCGATGTATTTTTTGGTTTTTAATGGCGGAAGCAGAACCAGAAGTGCTCCCAGACCAAGTTCCCATGCACGGGTTGGTAGCGAGTAAAATGCCCATATTGGAGAAGTTTCTGTTTGATATATTGAAAAAAGAAAAGATAGAAGAGTTACCGCACCAACGAGATACGTTAGAGAAATTTTCCTTCTAAGCCGCAAAGCAAAAGTATAAAATAGAAGAATAAGTACTGGCCACACTAGGTAGAATTGTTCTTCTACTGCGAGAGACCAATAGTGAATAACTGGTGAAGGCGTGGCATCTAAGTTTTGATAATCCGCTTGCCACCAGGCAAACAGGTAATTAGAAACATACAAACTTGCGGCTATGATGTCTCTACCAAGTGAAGATCGCATTGTGCCTGGGATCAATAACCACGATAAAATTGCTGTGATTGCAAGAACGAAGAATGAAGTTGGCAAAAGACGTTTAAATCTTCGTGCATAAAATTCTTTGAAATTTATCGTGCCTGTACGTTCGATCTCTCGAAGAAGTAAACCTGTGATCAAGAAACCGCTGATAACGTAAAAGATATCGACACCGATAAATCCGCCGCTTATCCACTTCGCGTGAAAGAACGTAACAAGAAGAGCGGCTAAAGCTCGTAACCCTTGTATTTGGGAAATTTTCTTGGCGGGGGATGGCTTCATTGAATTATTTTCAAAGAATTGATTTTGATATCTGGAAACTGCTGCATAATGTTTTTTCGTCCATTTAGAGCCTGGATTTCAAGGAGAAAGACTAACTGCGGAACATGTGCCCCAGATTTCTGAACTAATTTGATAGCAGCACAAGCGGTGCCTCCCGTTGCCAGAACATCATCTACGATCAGAATTCTGGAATTTGGCGGACATGCGTCCGTGTGTATTTCCAAGGTATCAGAACCGTATTCAAGTCCGTAACTTTCACTGAAAGTGGTGTGTGGAAGCTTTCCGCTTTTACGTATTGGTATAAATCCGGAATTGAGATTAGTCGCAATAGCAGATGCGAAAATAAATCCTCTAGCTTCCATTCCAGCGACATAGTTAATACCGCTATCGATAATCGACATCTCATCTATAACTGTTTTGAATGCAGATGAATTAGATAGTAGGGGAGTTATATCCTGAAATAGAATGTTCGGTTGTGGAAAATTTGGAATCGGACGTATGAGGGATAAAGCATCATTGAGATTCACGGTGCTGATAGTTTCATATTTTTGTGTCCGAGAGGGGACTTGAACCCCTAATCCCTTGCGGGAACTAACACCTCAAGCTAGCGCGTCTGCCAATTCCGCCACCCGGACATTACCTGGACAACGATAGCAATTGCAGTAACGGGACGCAAAAGGGTTACAAATGAGAGAGAATAACTCCATGGGTTCAATTCAACTAACTACCTCTGAGCGCGAAGAGTTGCAATCTGATGCAATCTCAATTTGTCAGAGCCTCATACGAATTCCAAGTGTTAATTTCGGAGACGGTCAAGGCGATGAAGCAGCTATTGCTTCAAAGGTAGTTGAATTGTTCGCGGAAGTAGGTATCGAAGCGAGAATTTATGAATCAGCTCCGGGACGATGCAATGTTGTAGCAAACATATCTGGTGAAAATCCTCAACGTCCTGGTTTAGTTGTTCACGGACATCTAGATGTAGTTCCAGCGGATGCAAAGGATTGGAGCGTTGATCCATTTGCCGCGGAGATTAGAAATGGAATGATTTGGGGCCGCGGAGCAGTAGATATGAAAAATACTGATGCGATGATTATTGCTATCTTTCGAATGTGGGCTCGCAAAGGAATCAAACCGCCGCGCAATATTGTGCTCGCCTTTTTTGCTGATGAAGAAGCTGGTTCGTTATTCGGCTCTCGGTGGATGGTCGCTCATCACCCCGAGGTTTTCGATGGTTGCTCCGAAGGTATTTCAGAAGTTGGAGGTTTTTCTGTAACTGTTGCAGGCGATAAGCGTCTCTATTTTATTGAGACTGCTCAAAAAGGAATTCATTGGATGAAGCTTAGTGCAGTGGGTCGAGCGGGACATGGGTCCATGATGAATCCGGAGAATGCACTTACACGAATTAGCGAAGCCGTTACAAGAATTGGAAATTATGAATGGCCCCAGCGCTACACCAAGACTGTCAAAATATTGTTTAAGAAAATTGCGGAAGTAACTGGAAAAAAATACGACGAGAAGGATCTGCGACCACTTCTGAAAGAAATCGGTCCGATGGCGAGGATGATTGGCGCCACTTTACAAAATACGGCAAACCCCACGATGTTAGAAGCTGGTTATAAGGCCAACGTTATTCCTCAAACAGCTAATGCAGTGATTGATGGCCGTTTTTTACCAGGTTTTGAGACGGAGCTAGATCAAACAATCAAGGAATTGATAGGACCAGATGTTGTTGTTACTACCGTCACGCATGACATTGCATTGGAAGTTGATTTTGAAGGTGATTTAGTTGAAGCAATGAATCGCGCAATACTGGAGTTCGATCCAGAAGGCATACCTGTTCCATATTTGATGAGCGGAGGAACAGATAACAAAGCTTTAAGCGAGTTAGGAATAGTTGGCTATGGTTTCTCACCGTTAAGATTGCCACCTGACTTAGATTTTATGGCCTTATTTCACGGAGTAGATGAACGAGTGCCGATTGAAGGTTTGAAATTTGGTGTGAATGTCTTGGAAAATTTCCTAAGAAACGCCTGAAATTTCGTTTAATGCCGTACGTACAACATCAGGAAGAGATATCTCTTCACTAGATAGAGCACCCCGGAGCTGTGCCCCAGTTCTTGCTCCTAAAATCACGCTCGTGACTCCCGGAGCATCTCTTACCCAAGCCAAGGCAACTTCTAAAGGTGAGAGTCCGAGGCCTTCGGCCGCAACACATACCGCTTCAACAATTTGAGTGTGCTTTTCCGATAAATATGGTTCGACAAATGATGCAAAATGCGGAGTAGCCGCGCGCGAATCACTTGGTATTCCTTTTCTATATTTACCAGTTAAGACCCCGCGCCCGAGCGGTGACCATGCCAGAAATCCAACATTTAAACTTTGTGATGCATCGATGAGATCCTCTTCAACGCTTCGATTTAGTAAAGAGTATTCATTTTGCATGGTTGTAATAGGAGCTTTGTTAGCAATAACTTCTTGACGTGTAACCGCATGTGCGCTTTGCCATCCTGAAAAATTTGATATTCCAACGTAACGAGCTTTTCCACTTGCATATGCGTAATCCAAAGCTGACAAAGTGTCATCAAGAGGTGTTTGTTTGTCCCATGATTGAATTTGCCAAAGATCAATGTATTCCGTATTCAATCTTTGTAGTGATGCATCAAGTTGCGCGATTAAAGCTGAACGTGAATTATCTACTCTCCGTATTCCTTGAGGAAAACTTAATCCAGCTTTGGATGCTAGAAACACATCATTGCGGTCAAATAAAGTTCCAATGAGTCCGCCAATAACTCTCTCACTATCGCCATCTCCATAGACAGCAGCGGTATCTATGAAGTTTCCGCCAGCATCGAGAAACGCTCGACATTGATCTGCCGCTTCATGCTCATCTGTGTCTCGTCCCCATGTCATTGTGCCCAGACCAATTCGCGAGAGCAAGAGACCACTTTTACCAGCGCGACGAAGTTGCATGGCCCGACCTTAGCAAGTGCCGCTTACTAAATCCCGATAACCTTGTGGTGTGACGACAGTGATTTTGATCCGACATGCCCATTCAGTGGCTAACGACAAGGGTGTGCTCGCAGGACGTGCAACTGGCATTACATTAAGCAAGAAGGGGTTGTCGCAAGCGCAGGATTTGAAAAAGCGTTTGGGAAACTTAAAAATTCGGGAAATTAGAATCAGTCCTTTAGAAAGATGTCATCTAACCATGCAACCTTGGTTGGCTGAACAGGCTAACGCCGCGGGCAAAGTTGTGGTTGATCCAGATATCACCGAAGTTGATTACGGATCCTGGACAGGAAAGAAATTGACAACCTTGTCTTTGAAAAAAGAGTGGCGAGTTGTGCAGAAAACCCCGAGCAAAATGATTTTTCCTGATGGAGAATCTCTCCTAAATGTTCAAATACGCGCCACCAAAGCATTGATGAGATCAATTAAAGCGCGTGGTAACGGTGTTTCAATAATTGTTAGTCACGGAGATGTTATTAAATCCATTATCGCAAGTGCGCTTCAATTAGAATTAGATAAGTTTCAAAAAATTGTAATTGATCCGGCTTCCATTTCGGTTTTGCAATGCAGCAAAGATGATTTTCGTCTCTTGCATCTGAATGATTCGGCTACAAATTTTGAGTACCTTTCAAAAGAAACACGTAGTTCTAAAGCTCACATTGGCGGGGGAGCGGGACGAGGATGACTCCTATAGTTTATGAATTTAATCCTGTTGAAAGATTTGTCGCTGGAACCGTTGGAGCACCAGGGGAACGGACTTTTTTTATCCAAGCACGTACCGGTTCTCGGGTGGTTTCCGTTGTTGTTGATAAATCACAAGTTATCGCACTTGGGGAACGCACCAAGATTATGTTGCGCGAAATTAAGAAATCAGATCCAACTGTGGTAATTCGAGCCGATCAAGTAGATGACGCACCACTGGAACAACCAATTTTTGAAGAGTTCAGAGCCGGTGTCATAGCCATGGCGTGGGATGCAGAAAATTCCGTCATAGTTTATGAACTCCGCGAAATGTCATCTGCACAAGATAATTTAGACGAAGATGCAATCTTCGATGAAAATGAACTTTCTGTCGACCTGTTACGTGTCCATGTTTCGCCGACTCAAGCAGCAGCCTTTTCTAAACGTTGTTTAACATTGGCAAGCGCCGGCCGACTTCCGTGTCCCTTTTGTGGAATCCCGATCGATTCAAATGGTCACTTATGTCCGAGGTCCAATGGTTATCGTCGATGATTGAAATTTCAGAAGTTTTAACCGAAGGTAACCTTAAAGTATCCGGACGACTCATTGATGCGTCGAATGCCACTTTATTAGCTGAATGCACTTACAACAATGTGTCGATCAGATGTATCTATAAGCCTGTCGCGGGAGAAAGGCCTTTATGGGATTTTCCTGATGGTAATTTGGCACATAGAGAATACGCAGCTTTTCTTATAAGCCAGAGCCTTGATTTTAATATTGTTCCGTTGACTATATTGCGTGATGGTCCATTTGGTTTTGGAATGGTTCAGCAATGGATAGAAGTTGATGGAAGCGTAGATCTGGCTAGTTTTTTTGGAAGTGATGATCCTCAATTACGGAAGATGGCTCTATTTGATGCAGTAATTAATAACACTGATCGCAAAATAGGTCACTTGCTTCCACAGGAAAACGGACAATTGTTCGGATGTGATCATGGGGTGACTTTTCATCATGAAAATAAATTGCGCACCGTTTTATGGCAATGGGCAGGAGAAAACTTAAGCGATGATGAAGTGCAATCCCTTACACTGCTACTTAATCGGATAGAACGGAATCAAATCGCTGAACTTGAATCGCTCATCACGAAAGTTGAATTAGAAGCTCTAGTTGACCGAATAAAAGAGTTGATCTCAAGCAGAATTTTTCCAATGCCAAGTCAAGATTGGCCAGCGATTCCTTGGCCCGCGTTTTAGATCACTCTACAAGTCAATCTATATTACGATGAGCTTATGAAGTCGTGGCCCGAGGTATATATTCCGACCATTGATTCAAGGTTCAACATTCCCGCATTAAATTTGTTCAACACCGAATCTAGTAAAATCGAAGAATTACCTAAAAAACAAATATATCGAATGTATGTGTGTGGAATTACCCCATACGATTCAACGCACTTGGGTCACGCTGCAACCTACCTAACATTCGATTTAATAAACAGATATTTACGAGCCACTATGGCTGAAGTTAGATTCGTTGAAAACATCACCGATATTGATGATCCACTGTTAGAACGTGCCAATCGTGATGGAGTTGATTGGCACGTTCTCGCCGAATCTCAGATTGAACTCTTTAGAGAAGATATGACAGCCCTTCACGTGATTCCACCAAAATTCTATATTGGGGCCGTTGAAGCTATTAATTTGGTGACTAAAAAAATCGATGAACTCGATGCTGCAGGATCAATTTATTCCCTTGAAAACGATCTTTATTTTCGAGTCCATCAAGACCCCGATTTCGGTGCGAGATCACACTTATCTCACAACGATCATTTACAAATATTTTCGGAACGAGGTGGAGATCCAGATCGTGTCGGTAAAGAAGACCCGTTAGATTCTCTTGTGTGGTTAAGTAAGAGAGAGAATGAGCCTGGTTGGGAAAGTAAACATGGAATTGGTAGACCTGGTTGGCATATTGAATGTTGTGCGATCGCTCTCAATTACCTTGAACCGGCTGCTGCTGATGATTATTTAATTGATATTCAAGGTGGTGGTAAGGATTTGATTTTTCCCCATCACGAAATGAGTGCTTCTCAGGCCAAAGTTTCCACCGGCCGTGATTTCGCAAGAATGTACGTCCATGCTGGGATGATTGGTTTAAATGGTCAGAAGATGAGTAAAAGTTTGGGGAACTTAGTTTTTGTATCAAAACTCATCAAAGATGGTGTGAGCCCGATGACTATTCGGTGCGCTCTTATTATGCACCCATACTCAGAAGATCGAATGTGGACGGACGAATTGCTATTCGAAGCAAAAGAATTTCTAGATTCCCTGATTGTGCAAATATCACAAATAGATTGTGCGCCAACTGATGAAGTAATTCAAAAAATGATTAATTCGCTGTCCAACAATCTAGACACACCTGGCGTTATAACTATTTTGAAGGATTGGATTAAGCAGAGCCAGAATGGCGAAACAGGTGGAAACCCTGGCGAACTTTCAAGGGCGATTGATAGCTTCCTGGGCATAGCTATCTGACATGAATAACTTTTATGATGCAGTTTTTTTCGATATGGATGGTTTGCTTGTAAATTCTGAACCGTTGTGGCTTGAAGCAGAAACCGAGTTAATGGCTAATTTCGGCTATGCGTGGCGAACAGAAGATCAAAATCAATGTTTGGGAGGTCCACTCAGTCGTGTAGGTACATACATGTTTGAAAGATCAGGAAACCAAGAATCCCCTGAATATTTCACTGCTTCAGTAATTGATTTAATGACACACAAGCTCGAACATGGAGCGCCCGTCATGCCTGGAGCGTTGGAACTGTTAGCAGATTTAGAAAGCAACCATGTCCCGACTGCACTAGTTTCGGCAAGTCCTAGAGTCTTGGTTGACGCAGTACTTTCTAGTCTTACTGCGAACTCTTTTGCTTTTTCACTTTCGGCAGATGATGTAGAAAACCCAAAACCCAACCCGGAAGCGTATGTTAAAGCGGCTCGCAACTTAGGTGTAAATATTTTCAATTGCCTAATTTTGGAAGATTCACCTACGGGTGTTCAAGCTGCCACAGGCAGTGGTGCCTTCACGGTTGCTGTTCCTCATTTCGTAGAAATCAAACCGAAAAGCAAGTTGCGTGTCATAGATTCACTTGAAGAATTAGATTTTCAAAAATTGCAGATCAATTATGAGCTGGACAAATTGATTTAAATGAACACCAGTCACATAGTTTGGATTTTTTAGGAATCCATTCGTCTTTATCCATCGCTTCACTAATCGAGGATGCAATACTTATCAGAGTTTTTTCTGTAGACAATAAATCACTTTCTGTGGGAGAATTCTTGAGTAAATTAGAATTGCCAAGGTAGATCAATTGCAAGAGTTTGGGTAATACTTTGTGTTCTCGCCAATACAGCAACGCATAGACACGAAGTTGAAAGAGTGCTTTGTCTTCCCAACCAGGTTTAGGTGATTTTCCGGTTTTATAGTCAATTATTCGAACTTCACCTGTTGGTGCGATATCTAAACGATCAACGTATCCATGTAAATATATTTTTTCGCTTAAGTTCTGTTCCAAATGAATCTCTCGATACGTTGGCTCAAAAGAAGTTGGATTTTCTAATTGAAAGTAGGTGCTCAAGAGGGCTGCTACGCGGTCGAGCCACTCCTTTTCACTAGTTATGAGAGTAGTTAGCTCAGGTTTTTCTTCTAACTGCTTTTTCCAACGTTCAGGTAAAAGTTCAATTGCAGTTGAAAGGGTTCTATCTTGTGGGGGAGATTCGAATAGGTCGTGCAAAATTGTGTGAACAAGTGTTCCGCGTTCGGCATCCAAGCTGGGAGATTCGGGAAGTTGATCTATGACTCTGTACTTATAAAGCAGCGGACAATTCGAAAAGTCAGACACCCTACTTGGCGAGAGTCGTAACTGGTCCATTGAAGTGAAGATACTCGGATTATTTGATACCCGCACGCATAAGATACTCCCATGTCAAATAACGGGTTCTTTTCCGAAGGTGATCGAATTCAGCTCACGGATCCCAAGGGGAAGATGTATACATTCACTATTACTGCCGGCAAGGAGTGGCATACACATAAGGGTTGGATTGTTCATAACGATCTCATAGGAATGCCCGAAGGCAGTGTTGTTAGCACGAGCGCAGGATTGAAATTCACAGCATTCAAACCTTTGATTGGGGATTTCGTCTTATCCATGCCACGTGGGGCAACGATTGTCTACCCAAAAGATGCTGCAATGATTTTGGGTGTTGCTGATATTTTTCCGGGAGCTAAGGTTATAGAGGCAGGAGTTGGTAGTGGCGCGCTGTCAATCTCATTAATTCGAGCAGTTGGCAACGAGGGCAGAGTTGATAGTTTCGAACGGAGGGAAGATTTTGCTGCTATTGCGACAGAAAATGTAAGAACTTACTTCGGAGAAATTCCCGAACAGTGGAGATTGCAAGTTGGCTCAGTACAAGAATTTTCCACAAATGAGAAATATGATCGTGTTATTTTGGACATGTTGGCGCCTTGGGAATGCGTCGCCTTCGCGGCTGAAGTGCTGAGACCTGGTGGAGTTTTCCTTGCGTATGTCGCAACCACGACACAACTCTCATCAACTGCAGAAGCTTTAAAAGAAGATGGGCGTTTTACCGAACCTTTAAGTTCGGAAACCATTGTGCGCGATTGGCATCACGAGGGTTTGGCGGTCAGACCAATGCAGCGAATGATCGGTCACACCGGCTTTTTGATTATTAGTCGTCGCATGGCGCCGGGAGTGGAAGTTTTGCCACGGCGCAGGCGACCATCTAAAGGAGCATATGGTGTCGCGGAAGAGTGAACGCTTAGTCAATTTAGTAATAGCTCTTTTAGCCACCAAAAGAAATGTAACAAAATCTGAAATCTTTCGAACTATCGAAGGATACGAAGGTTCAAATGAATCAATGGAGAGAATGTTTGAGCGTGATAAAGATGAATTACGTTCTTTAGGAATTGAAATTGAAGTTACTGGTTTAGACCCCCTCTTTGATGATGAAGTGGGGTACAGAATTAGACCTGAAAATTTTTCATTTGATTCAGATGGCTTTTCGCCAATTCAGATTGCATACATGTCTCTAGCGGCCCAGCTATGGAAGGATGCTTCACTCAACGAAGTTTCTCAAAAAGCGCTTCGCAAACTGGCAGGTTTTGCTTCATCTGTGGATATGGATGACATTCCAGCTGCAGCCCCATTAGTTCTAAGTGCTCCAAATTTTCTCAATGAAATCATAGGTTGTATCGCTGAAAAAAGACCAATTGAATTTGCGTATTTAGATCATGAATTAAATTCAAATCATCGAATCGTTCATGCTTATTCCTATTTCTCACTCAACGGGTTCTGGTATTTCACTGGTTTTGATACACAAAAAATGGACATAAGAACTTTCAGATGCGATCGCATTCAGGGAGACATTCAAGTTTCTAGGAAATCAAACTCATATCAAATTCCAGATGATTTCAAAACTGATAAGTCATTCAAAGATTTAGTCCAGGACAAAATTGCAATTTTGCGTATACGCAAGGGCCGAGGTGCTCAGATAAGAATGCTAGCTACCTCCTCGATAGATGATGGAGATTTCGACAAAATTCAGATTAATTACTCCTCCCAGCTCCCTCTAATCGAATTAATTCTCTGGCACTTAGATGATGTAGAAGTTGTCGAACCAATCGTTCTCAGAAATGAAATTGTGAAATCGCTCGAGAAACTGGTTGATTCCCATGGTTAGGAATGTCGCTGATAATCAAGTTGAGCGATTGTTGGACCTAGTTCCCTATTTGGTAGCAAATCAGGGCGTTTCATTGGAAAAAGTTGCCAAGGATTTCAATTCAACTAAGGCCACCATCCTAGAAGATCTCAATACCTTATGGATGTGTGGTTTACCCGGCTACACACCTTTGGAACTCATTGATTTGTCTTTCGACACTGGTTACGTATCTATTCGAAATGCTGACATTCTCAGTCATCCACGCAAATTATCAAGTTATGAAATGGGTGCAATCGTTGTTGGTTTAAGTATTTTGAAGTTATCTCTCGATGAGAAAAGTAAGCACTATCAAGAGATTGACGAGTTAATATCCCGTCTTTGTCGTACTTCACGCGTTATAGCGCCTGCAACCATAGAAAGCGCTGTTACTTCGTCGGTACGCAAAACGTTAGGTGATGCAATTAATCAAAGAAGATTAGTTTCTCTTAGTTATCATTCATTCGCTAAGGATACGGAGGATATTAGAAGAGTTCAGCCATTGGCTATAAAGTATATAGATAATTGTGAATATCTTTATGCCTACTGTTATCTTGCAAACGATTTCAGAAATTTTCGTTTAGATCGCATCAAGGATCTTTCGACGTTAAACGTGGCAGAAGAAGCTGTGAATAGTTCTAAACCAGAACTCGTAGACCGATATGAATTCTCAGTTAAAGTTACATCGCAGCTTCGAAAAGTAATGGAGGTTCTTCAAGTTCAAATTCCTTCCAACCACTCGTTAGGAGATGAATTTTTCTGTTCCGCATTCAATATCGAATGGATCATCAGAAGTATCTCTAGTTTGTCTGGATCTGCCATGGTCTGCCAGCCGAATCACCTACGAAATCAGATAAGAGGGCGTGCCTTGAAGGCACTAGATCTCTATAAATGAGGTAATGCGCTAGGCATCCATGCTGCAAGTGAGATAAAGTTGGGCAAGATTTCTATTGAACAAGGAAGGCCATCATGTTTTTGCGCGAACCTAGCCATATTCTGATTCTTTTACTGGTTGTTTTAGTTCTTTTTGGCGCAAAACGTCTGCCGGATTCTGCTC
>Ga0214917_10003438_pt1 | contig 18266 bp, 19 predicted proteins | sample LL_1208_BB_MetaG_FD_177983 | JGI IMG/M metagenome (GOLD analysis project Ga0214917, IMG submission 177983) | Freshwater microbial communities from Lake Lanier, Atlanta, Georgia, United States - LL_1208_BB | ecosystem: Environmental > Aquatic > Freshwater > Lake | place: USA: Georgia | collected...
TAGTGGATAATTTCAACAAACGAAAGATTTTGCTCTATTCAGATCTAGGACAAGTGATCTGTTTAGCTTTGCTTTTTCTCTACGAACTTTTTTCAGCTCAATCTCTTGGACCACTCCTTTTAGCTGTTTTTGTAGCCAAAACGTTGATGATCCTATTCGAAACTGTAGCCACTTTTCAGCTGATCCCAGCTTTGGTTCCCGAAACCGATCTTTCAAAAGCAAACGCTTGGTTCTTATCTGCGCAACGGTTGATTCAGGTTTTGGGACCCTTAGTAGCTGGACTTTTGATTTCAGCTTTTGGAATTAATAGTTGTATCTTATTAAATGTCGTCAGCTTCGCAGCCACTCTGTTCTTTGTTTTAAGAATGAGTAATCTCGATCAGATTCTGGGCGAAGAAAAGTCCATGGGCCATTGGCGCTCTATCACTTTGGGAGACATTGCTACCAACTTTACCGACAGCTTTCACTTTATTTGGCGCTCTCCGGTGTTTAAGCCATTTGTTTTCATGATGTTCCTGTGGAATCTTTCCTCTATTAACCCCAATCACCCTACCATCACTCATTACTTCACCATTCTCAGAAAGTTTACCCCCAGCGAGTATGGAGCCATCATTTCCGTCATCGGGGTGTTGGGTATTTTGGGGTTCTTCGTTTCTGGCACTTTCTATCAACGTGCGGGATTTAAACGGGCCTTTATTGGAGGCACTCTTTGGTTGGCTACATTTTCCACATTGTCGCTTTTTTTATTCAACTCGCCGATTGCGTTAGGCCTCGGCATTGCTTTCTCAAAAATGGGGAGTTCTCTGCTTTCCATGGGAACTTTTTTTCTCAGGCAAAAGAATATTCCTAGGGCGAAAATGGGGGGCGTAAATGCTTGCTTGCGGATGCTCTTCATGATGGCAACCCCGCTCTCTTGCTTAGTACAGCCCGTGTTAGTTGAAAAATTGGGCTCGCTTGCTTCTTTTATTTTTGGGGCAGTTTGCCTATGGGGAACAGCGTACTATGCGGTAAAAGTGGCTCGCGCTTACTCTTCACAAAATGAAAATCCGAATCAGGTAGAACGTATAGCCGCTTGAGAGGAATCGAGATCCGTTGCTTTTTGGGAGGTTAGGGACCCTTGGGCAATGGCATCCCAATAGAGATGGACCACCCGAGCCGAGATAATACCCCACTCCAAATTGTCTAAAACCCACTGTCGGGCCTTAGCAAGCAAAGCAGATCGCGTTTCCAAAGAAGTCTTCTCCGCCCAGAGGAGTCGTTCACTCAGAGCTTGAACATCATGGGTGGGATATATCACTTCTGAAATCACCGGACTCAAATATTCCGCTCCGCCACTCTCACTGGGAACGATAGGAATGCCCCCCGCTAAGAGAGTTTCAAACGGTACTCGTCCAAACGGCTCTTCGATACACGGATAGACCACAGCAATGGCTTGTCCTAAATGCTTCCATTTATCTGGCCCGTAGCTGGGCGCCAAAATGGAAACATGATGCCCGAGCTGAAGAGATTCTATTTTTTGCAGAACTAGTTGCTCATACCCACGCTCAACAGGACCTTTGAGTCGCAGCTTTTTATTACCACCCTTTTTTCGATATTCAGCGAAGGCATCCAGCAGAAAAAGAAGATTCTTTCGATGCTCTAATCGACCAAAATAGAGAAAGTGATCAGAAAGCGCTGAAATTTGCTGGGAGTTGATCTCTGTTTGTGTCGAAGAGCACACCCCATTCGGGATCACCACCACTTGATCCGCATCGAGATCATACGGCTTGAGTTGCAGCGTCTCATATTGGCTTAAAGCAATGATTTTGTGGGCCTGATCGGCTATCGAACGTCCCAGGAGGTAATTAAAAACCTGTTTGAGCCGAAATTTTCTTCCCGCTACTAACATCATTCCTCGAGGGTGTAAAACATAAGGAATGTTGAGCTCTCTACAAATTTTGGAGAGAAAATAATACTCCCAGCGCCAGTGACCATTGAGATGGACAACGTCCACATTCTGGAACCAGTCCCGAATCGGATGGTCCGCTTGCTTCCAACACTGAAAAAGGTCTTTGGGGTTGAATTCGAGCGGATTATTCAATCCGTAATCTCGAATGAATTTCCGATTCCATCTATCTTCTCGGCAAGCGAGCCTAACATCTGCATGTTGCCTGAGCGCTTGGCAGAGAGAGGCTTCAGAAATAGCTGCCCCTCCATAATCGGGAGCTAAACCGGAAGAAAAAAACAAAACTCGTAACTTCTTGCTCATGACCCTCCGAACTGAACCCCAGCGCGTTTCAAACGAGAAAAATAATCTACAATTGCTTTGATAGCTTTTGTGACGGTTTCTGGCTGAGAGTCAAAAGCAAGAGCCACTAATTTCTTTTTGTTTTTAGCATCTACGTGCTCATGTACACGTGCTTCGATTTTTACATTTGACTCGTTTTGGAGCTGCAACACTAAAGGCTCACCGATTTGAGGCAGTGTCTCTGCGCGAATCACTGCTCCACCCATTGAAAGTGCGATAACTTCTACTGAACTCTTTTTTTGTAATCCATCTCCGATTGAAACAATGCCTTCGATGTTTACTTCTACACTCTCCGCCAGCATACCAACTCCTTCAAAATTAAATGCGTCCAAACATGAGTTGAATGGAAAAACTCATGCTGTGCAGTCTTGCAATATTGGGCACAAAATATCCGAGTGAAAAACCGAGGGAAGCCCACTGACCAATTTTGATATCAGCCACTACTTGGGGGTGAAACAGCAAGAATCCGCCGGAAGCAATTCTTTGAACTTCTAAAATAGTGGCTGTCTCCGAAACAATTCGAGATACAGAGAACCCACCCCCGCCAATCATCATGCGTGCCAGCAACCAATCCGCAATGATGTATTCCCCCACCATACCCCCATAACCAATTCCAAATTGAGCAGATTCGCTTCCGCTCCACAGGAACCCACCACCCCCGCCACCACCTATGCGAAATTTTTTACTCGCCCATCCAAAACCGATGCCCCCAATGATGAGCGGATTACCCGCCATTTGGGAGTCGAAAGCAGAAAGTGACGTCGTATTGTATTGGATGAAAGGCCCTCCTTTACCACCGCCGAGGGTTTCAGCACTGACTGAAGCAGAAAGGATGGATAAGCAAAAAAGAACACCCCAAAAAAGTCGCATGATTTAAATTCTAATAGATTTTGCAGGCGTAGGCTTCTGATAATTTAGAGAAGCTAGACTAAAAGCTAGTGCGTCAATCGACCGACGGCATGAGGACTGCCTTCCACTCGTCCTGCTTGAGTGACCTCTAGAAATTGCGCCTTGCGTTGGAGGTCTTTGATCGTAGCAGCACCACAGTAGGTCATCCCTGAACGGATTCCACCCATGAGATCTTGAATCACATTTTTCACAGGCCCACGAGAAGGCACTTCAATAGCAACACCTTCGGCCGTTTTCCAGTCGGCCATTCCACCCATGAAGTCATCCTGAGCTTCTTTGGATGCCATCCCTCGAAATCTTTTAAACTTCACTTTAGTTCCGTCCTCTCGGGTCCCTTCTAAAACTTGACCGGGAGTTTCATCCGTTCCTGCTAACATGCCTCCTAACATGACAAAGTCAGCACCAGCAGCCAAAGCCTTCACTGCATCTGAGGGAAACCGAATCCCGCCATCGGAGATCAATACACGATCGACTTGTCGGCAATCGTGAAGTGCAGTGAGTTGGGGAACTCCAAAACCAGTTTTTACACGAGTCGTGCAAACTGAACCTGAACCAATTCCAACTTTGATAGCATCTGCACCTGCAGCAGCTAAATAATCAGCTCCGGCATAAGTGGCTACATTTCCCGCAATGATCAAAATATTGTCATGGTACTTTTGGCGAAGGGCTTTAATCGTTCGGTTCACTTCTTTAGAATGTCCATGGGCTACATCTACGCAAATAATACTGGCGCCTGCAGCCACCAAAGCCTCAGCTCTCATGAGACCATCTTCACCAATGCCAATCGAGATTCCTGTAGCGTCTTTAAATTGGATTTTATTAAATAAAGCTACATTCTGATCGATAGTTAAGAATCTGTGGAGTATTGCCATTCCCCCCAGACCACCAATCGTATTCGCCATTCCATCTTCAGTGATGGTGTCCATGTTGGAAGAAATGATGGGGAGAGAAAAGTTTCTGCCTTTTAAAGTAACGTCAGTAGTGACTAATTGCCGAGATTTGATCCCGTTATAGCCAGGAACCAAAACAACATCATCGAATGTGAGTCCTTTTAAAGCACTGAACACGGTAAAACCTCCCCCGTTTAAAGAACAGGCCTATCTTTGATTCCCAGACCTGTTTTGGCAATGGAATTTACAAATGGCGCTAAATTTCGAAAGCAACCCCTATGGCCGGTTGCAAAAAAAGTTGCTGTCGTATCAAGCCCAATCGAAACAGGAGCCGCAAGGAAGCAAACTCATTTAAACGCTGATTCCAGGCCCCCTCTATCTGCGCGCTCCAGGTGGCAGTGTTTCCTCCAGGAAGCCCACCCGCAGGAAATGCCGGGCCCGCCATAAGACCGAGTGAATAACTGTGAGTGAGTTCTCTACTTTTTCCAAAGAAATACCAGCCCCCTACCAGCGTTGAAAAAAGGGAGCCCCTAGAAACTAAGAGTAAATTCGTTTCAAAACCCCAGACCCAGGCCTGTATCTGCTTGGCGGGAAGTCCAATTCCAAGGCCCGTCCAAAATCCAGTTCCTTCCCAACGACTGAATCCGAAGGAGGGAATCACTCTCCAAATTTTGGAATCTGGAATTGGAGCTGTTACAGCTTGCGGTTTATTCTGTTTTTTCTTTGGGCTTGCTGCAACCGCAAAAGACCCAAAAAGTATCAGTATCACGCATGTGCTGAGCCAAAAGCGGGTTCTCATCCAGTCACCGGAGCTCTTTCATCTCAGATTTTCTGAATGATGAAATCGCCTCCTCCATCCTCGATTTAAATAAGTTTCGTATTAAAGCACTTTTCTTGAGCTCATCAATTTCCATGATATCTGTAACCACATAAACAGACTTTTTGGGATCTGGGGGCCAAGGAAACACTTCAAATATTCTGATGGAACAATCGAAAAAGTGGTTGGTATAAATGTGAACTTCCATGTTCACATACCCCTTTTCCTCAAATTCAATATTTTCAACCAGTCGATAAACGGGCTGCATTTTGTCCCCGGTAATGTGAATCACTTCAGCACGTAAATAGGCATTCTTTCGAGTGCTGGAGTTCTGCTGGTTCTTCCAGAAATCACCCTGAAGATATTCAAAAGTTTTTGGATATCGAACTTTTACAAAACCACTCGTTTTCAAAGCTTTTTTTACAAAGGGCACATTGTCATCTCTTGATTCATACCCTCTTAGTTTTTTCTCGGATAAATAGTTTTTAAGGCGGGTCCCTATCAAACGAGAAAGGGTATTGGCTCTGTCAGTCGATTTCAGAAGCGGTGAGATTTCGCTCGTTAAGTGCAGTTTAAAAGCACATTTTTGGCGCGAGCACTCCAAGAGGCCTTCCAGCTGATCTCCAGACACAACCGATTTTGGAAGTGCCAGCTCAACAAAATGAGCCTTACTGGGCAATTGAAGGAGCGTCTTTTGATGCTGACCGCGAATTTTGTTAATGAGTTCTTCAACAGAAGAATCAGAAACTTCAGCAGACTGAGAGATTAAAAAATCCTCACGATAATCCGCCCAATCCAGTCGTCCACGACTGTCCAGTGCGTTAAGGTGGGGGCGAGAAGGATCCAGTTGAACGCCAGCTTGCAGGGAGAAACTTACAAGCATGATGAACGAGATGAGAATTTTCAAGGGTGCCTTAAACGCTCATAGGTTCAGTTTCTAGCATGCTGAGGTACATCTGAGCCATTTTGTTCTCGGGATCCAGAGCTTGAGCTTCCATCCACTCCCGCTGTGCTTCCGCCAGGCGTTTTTGTGTGTGATAACAAATTCCCAATTGGATTTTGAGATCAGGAGATTTGGGATGCTTTTCAACAGCTTTTCTCAACAAAGCCAGAGCACCTTCTTTGTCGCCAGTCCTAAACAGACATTTTCCCATTTGAAGGTGATATTGAAGATTGTCTGGCTCTAAATTGAGCGCTTTAGCAAACTCGTGGTAGGCCTCGCGAAATCTTTCATATCGCATATAGAAAGCCCCTAATTCAGCGTGCTTTTCAGAAAGCTGCTTATTGATTCGGGGATCAAAGCCCGGTTGCAGTTTTTCCAAGCGCTTCTTTGTTTTGGAAAAAACCTGTGCCCCTTCTTTGTATTTACCCATGTCGTTGTATAGGCTACTCAAGGCAATCGCAGCTTCGGTATGAAAGGGATCCAGATGCAGCGCTCTTTCAAAAGCGAGAGTCGCTTTCTTAAATTTTCCCTTTTTTGTATAAACATGCCCCAGTAAATGAAAGACCTCCGGGACTTGATTATTTACGAGCACTGCTTGCTCTAAAATTTTTTCAGCGGAGTTCAGGCTGCTACGAGCCAAATCTTCTTGAGCCATTCGAACCAAAGATTCTACGCTTTGTTGTTGAGAACCCATCGTTGCTGACAATGGTCACCCCTTTTTTTTCATCATGACCAAGACACCATCCACTTCCTGTTTGAACTTGGTGCTTGGAAACTGATTGAATAGCCGCTTAGCCGCATCTTCTGCGTTTTCGTACATTTTTATATGGTAATAGCTCTGAACCAAACGATAAAGCGCTTCTTCGTCATAGCCCAAACCGCCGTAGTCTTGGAGTAACGCCGAATAACGATACGAAGCTGATAAATAATGTTGTCGCTGATAATAGAAATTGGCCACGTAGTTTTCATGTTCGGCCAGTTTTTTTCGCGCTTCTAAGATATGCTCCTTGGCTTTGCTCACATATTGAGAAGAAGCATGCTTTTGCTCCAATACATTGAAAGATTCAATGGCTTTGTAAGCCGCACTGAGGTCTCGAGCGGAATCATCGGGAATTTGCTTAAAGTAGGACAAGCCTATTCTATATTGAACATAGTCCGCTTTGGGGTGATTTGGATGTAACTCTTTGAAGATTTCATAGGCACTCTCCGCCTCGATGAAGCTTTCTTGTTCAAAATAAGTATCCGCAATTCTGAGCTCTGAATCGACCGCCCGAGCGCTATAGGGAAACCGATTCTTGATATCTCGATACTTTTCGAGCGCCGCCAAATAATGTTCATCGTTAAAAGCTTGCTCGGCACTTTTGAAGAGGGCATCCGCATCCTCACGGTTCACTTCTTGACCGGCACAACCGACCAAAATCAGACCGATGCAAAGGCTCATACCCGATAGGCGGGTCCACTTTGTGAAAATTTCTTCACATTTCGCTAGAGCTCTAAACTTCATCAAGAATCCTCGTATTTTCGGACATTACCACAGCCCTGAGCTCTCCTAAAACTATCTCTTAAGTAATGCGACGCATTACACGATAAGGAGTAGGTAATAACGCAGGGCATCCAATTTGGGCTCTGTCTTAAAGTGATGAGGATGAAATGAAAAAAATCTCCAGAGAACTGAGAACGGATGTGGAAAGCCTAGTTGAAAAAGTGACAGTTGAAGAGGCGTACCTGATGGTTGCTCAAAAGCTAGAATCCGCACTGGAAGCTTTGGAACCCGGGAGTCGACAATTGCTAACCGAGTATCTGAACGGCATTCCCGTAGAAACTCTCAGTCAACAACACCGTTTGTCCCTCCAGGAAACCCAACAATGTATCGAACACTCAAAACGTCAATTGATGACCCAACTCCAAAGAAATCTTCGAGCGAGGCACTGATGGAACTGATCAACGATTCATTATTGAAAGATTTGATCCATGATTTACTGGGTGAATCCTTTTCTCAAGAGAATCATTTTGAATCCAAAAATCTGGAAACTATTTGCGCCGAGATGCTGAACTACAAACGAGAGTTAATGAACGCTTCCGATGATTCCAGTTGGGAGAGAACTCATAACATTTTATGTTTGATGCTTTCGCACTTCGACTCCCTAGGGGTTGAACAGTTTCCTACTGCTGTATTGAAAGATTTCTTAAATCAACCGTTGGAGCTTGACGGAAGGGGAAGTGATTTCGAAATCAGAAAAGAGGGGTTGGCGTTGTGTTGGGCGCTCAAAAAGAAGATCTCAGAAGCCTATCAGAATTTAGAACAGCAATATCAACACATTTGTCCTACACAAAGGCCACTCCAACTCAACGATTGGGCGCTTTGTGTTTTAAGTCTTGGGCACTCCAACTTAGCGCAACTTCTTTTTCGGATCCGAGAAAAAGAGGAGCAGGCCCAGCGTGGGGATCCCTACATTTCTTTTGTTTGGTTGATGGAATTAAAAAAAGAATTTAATGCGGCCGTGCTCGATCTGGAGCGAGCGAACTTATCCAAGGCCGCTTAGGAACTTATGGAGCTTAAACCCATAAAACCTGATACCAGCGCAGCAGAGTCGCTACAGGCTGTGCTTGCCCGAGCCGAAGAAGAGCATTGGTTGGAGCGGCCGAATGCCCCACTAGTTCTTCGTGGAGCCAGTTTTTTTCTGGATCTCATTTTTATTTATTTAATCACCCACAGCATTCAAAAACTGCTTGGGGCCCTTGCCTTCTATTTCTCTGAATCTGAAACTTTCAGTAGTTATCCCTCTTTACCTTTATTGTTTGGCTTTTTAGATGTTGGCTTCCAACTCAGTTTTATATTTTTCTATTTGATCCTATCAGTCTGCGACTGGGGCGGAACTTTAGGAAAGCTCCTTTTGGGTCTCAGAGTTATTGACGCCCAAACGGGGAAAAAACTCGATATACCGCAAACGAGTGTTCGTCTTCTGTTAGGGATTATAACCAACGTGCTTTCACTGGCGGTGGCAATGTCTCGCCCAGACCGCAACACGCTTCACGACCAGCTTGCCGGAAGCGTAGTGAAGCGAGTGAGGGGGAAAATATGATCCTTCTCGTTCCTGTTTCACCGGAAGTGCCTCGATACCACCGTCCCACTTGGGGAGTGACTTGGATCATTCCTCTCTTGCTGATCTTCAGTTTTTTTCACACGCATCCAATCATCGAAGCAGATCAGGAATATATTGACCAGTATCAGATCCTTCGAGCGGAAGGCCTTTTAGATGATTGGGAATTAGAGGCCGCCTACTTATCCGAACGGCCCCTCTTGAAAGTAGCTATAGCTCCAAAAAGCTGGAGTGTTGAACGCGCTCTCTTTTCTAATTTCCTTCATGGAGGGGTATTGCATTTAGCACTGAATGTGATTGGTGTCATTGCCGGCGTTCGTATTTGCACGACCTTCATTCCTTTTATCTGTACCTTAGCCATATTTATTTTGGGCGGCTCCCTAGGTCTTCTCTTCAGCGCTCTTCTTTATACTCACTCAAGCGGAGACTATGTTCCGCATCTAGGCGCGAGCGCAGGTCTCTTTGCCTTGATGGGAACCTACTATGTTTATAACTTCAGGTTTCGAACCACCTACTTTTTTTGGTTTCCAAGCAAACAAGGGCTGATCTCTTTAAAAACAAGTTGGTTCTTTTTTTTAGATGTCCTTCTTTTAGAACTTCTGCTTTCCACGTCTCAATTCCTACCGCAGTCCTATGATGGTGTAGACCATCTGGCACACGTGGGTGGGTTTTTAGCGGGATGTATTTTGGCTGTAGGCCTTCGGCTCGTGCAAAGTTGGCCCAGTGTGCTCCAGACTCGAGGAGAGTTCTTATACTGGAGCCGCTTTTTAGGCACGAAGCTCAAGTCGGTGGGTTACAACCCGATACAGGCTTCTTTTGTGGGTTGGACAGAGCTCTTAAAAATCAATTTTTTTAACGACCAGTTAAAAAAGAAATTAGCACTTCTCATTGTAAGAGAAGCCAGAGCCTTTTCGGATCAAAACCTAAAAGAGGCGTTTATCTACTTTGGTCCCACATTCGTTCGATTGCACCTGTGGGAAGTCACCCGGATGATCCGAGCCTTAAAAAATGCAGGGAAAGCACTTCCTGAAGATTGGCTCAGAAAAACACCTTATGACATTATTATCCGCTTGGCTCAAAATTTAGTACGACCCGGCGAGGAACAAACCGATGTGCTTTTCTTAATCACTAGTTACCAAGTTGCCCACCGGTCTAACAAGGTCTTGAATCAGAAGTTAGCTGCTCTATTGAAAAAAATGGAACCGGCAACTAAGAGCCGCTCGCTGGCGTCGGGGGAGTAGCTCCTCCCGGACGATACTTGCGATATTTCCACCTAAGAAAATAGCCCATCGAAAAGAAAATTCCACTAAGTGCTAAGAACGGCCAAATGGGCAACGTGAGCATCCCCATAATAAACCGCATGTAAATATAGGGGAGATAAGTGTTCCAACCTAAAAAACAAAGGAATTTTCCAAGAGCAAACACGTGGCTGCCCCACTCGTAGCCACCCAAACCATCCACCGCTTCAGGAGAATCAAATAGAGAGGTCTCCACTAAACCAGGATTTTCTAAGGTGGCCTTGACCGCTTCCGAATTTACTCTTCTCAAAATGGCAGCATTTTCTCGTACGGATCGAAATTCCAACCAAAATGTTTTGATATTGTAGGCAAAAGTGACCCAAGCCAAAAGTCCATGAACACTACCCCAAATGGAAGAGCCTGCGGTCGAGAGCGCCCCTCCGAGAATGGCCGTTAAAAGAATGAGTAATATGGCGTAGAGAGCGGGGGGAAAATTCACTTTTCGAAAAGCTTTAGTTTGTCCCACAAACTCAGGATTCAAATGGAGATCCTGAACGAGTTCACGAGTGTCTTTACCTGCCCCGGTGAATATTCCAAAGATCAAACAGTGCGCAGAAATAGCCACAAAAGCTGCTGAGAGGCTGACCAGCAAGTGATAGGGATGTCCTAAATAGCCCAGGGCAATGCTCGTCCCTAAAAGAATAGAGCTCAAAACAGCGGCAAAACCAAAAAAACCAGTCATAGCGAATGGGGGCACCCTAGCCTAAAGCACGGTCCGAAGCAAGATTTCGGGATTTTTCGAGGTCGGCCATTGCAGGTTCGCAAGGGGCAGTTTATAACGCTGGTCCATGGCAACCTCTCTTCAGCCTTTAAGGCTCCCGGCTACCGAATTAGAAAAAATCGCATCGAAGTGTCGTCGGAAGATCCTCACGATGTTGGAAAAAGCTCAGAGCGGTCACCCGGGGGGCTCGCTTTCTGCCATCGATCTCATCACGACTTTATTCTTTCATGAAATGCAAATGGATCCCCAGAATGCAAGCTGGGAAGACCGGGATCGATTTGTCCTTTCCAAAGGACATGGAGTGCCAGCCCTGTACGCAGTTCTTTCGGAACTCGGAGTGATTCCTGAGAATGAGCTCAGTACACTTCGCAGAATCAATTCTCGACTTCAAGGGCATCCCGATCGAGTAGTGCTGCCATTTGTAGAGGCCTCTACGGGTTCTCTGGGTCAGGGACTTTCTATTGCACAAGGCATTGCACTCGCTCTCAAATTACAAAAGAAAAAAAGTCGGGTGTTTTGCTTGATGGGTGATGGGGAAACTCAGGAAGGCCAAATTTGGGAAACAGCGATGTCCGCCCCGAAGTACCACCTCAATAATTTAGTCGCTATTTTAGATAATAATAACGGCCAAATTGATGGTCACGTTACTGAAGTAATGGACTTAGAGCCTATTGCTGATAAATGGCGCTCTTTCAATTGGGCTGTGCACGAGATCAATGGCCATTCATTTAAAGAAGTCATTGGCGCTCTAGAAAAAGCGCGCACGGAACCTCAGAAGCCAACTCTGATTTTGGCCAGAACGGTTAAGGGCAAGGGCGTATCCTTTATGGAAAATCAAATCGGGTGGCATGGAGTCGCTCCGACCGCTGAAGAACTCAAAAAGGCTCTCGCAGAACTTTCGGGAGGGAACTCGTAATGGGTGCTAAAGCAACTCGGGATAGTTTTGGCGAAGAGCTTCGAGAACTCGGAAAATCGAATCCCTCTATTGTTGTTCTGGATGCAGACCTCAGTGTCAGCACTAAAAGCGTTACTTTCGCTAAAGCTTTTCCGGAAAGATTTTTTCAAATGGGTATCGCTGAAGCCAACATGATTGGGACAGCCGCCGGAATGGCGTTCTCTGGTTTTGTACCCTTTTGCTGTAGCTTTGGCTGCTTCCTCACAGGAAAATATGAAACGATTCGCGTTTCAGTGGGCTACTCTCAAGCGAATGTAAAGTTGGTAGGAACTCATGCGGGTTTAGGAATTGGAGAAGATGGCTACACACAAATGGGATTGGAAGACATGAACCTGATGCGGGGTCTTCCCGGCATGATGGTTTTCAATCCTGCAGATGATAAAACCACGCGAGCGGCTGTCCGATTTGCAGCGGAACATCGAGGTCCAGTCTACTTGCGGCTCACGCGACAAAAATTACCCGATCTTCATGCCTCTGCTGATGTGTTTAAACCTGGCAGAGGCATCGTTTTAAAGTCGGGCGGAAAGCTTGCGTTGATTGGTACTGGAGCAACGGTAGCTGAAGCGCTCCAGGCCGCAGACGGTTTGAGTTCTTACAAGCCTTGGGTGATTGATATGCACACGATCAAACCCATAGACAAAGAACTGCTCCAAACGCTCGCCACACAATGCACTCATGTGGTCACGGTAGAAGATCATAACGTGATTGGCGGCTTGGGCTCTGCAGTCGCCGAGGCCTTGTGTGAATTAGGATATCCGGGAAAGCTCCTTCGATTGGGGGTCCAGGACACGTATGGAGAATCTGGATTGCCTCATGAGCTTTTTGAAAAATACGGTTTTTCAGTGGCTCAAATCACCCGACGTGTTGATCAGTGGATGAACCACTGACTAGTTCTTAAACACTTTAAATCCTTCATTCATGCGTGATTCCGCTGGCGAGATCTGTGCATGAGTGTATCCCAAAGGACTACACTCTGTATGGGCAACTTTGCTTTTTTCTTCACGACATTTCTTCTCATCTCCGGCTTTGCTTTTGCGAACGGCCGACAACCCGTGGCTGGACAAGCGGGCCAACAAAACATTCAAAACCCAGATGGCACTTTTAGACAGGCTACCAAACGTGAGCAGTTGCAGGACCGGATTGCTCAAATATCCAAAGCAGCCGGAGGCAGCAAGGGTGGTGGCGGAGGAGGCGGTGGAAGTGGCGGCTCGAGTTCTAACGGAAGTTCTGGTTCAAAAAAATCTGAGGGGCCTAAACCCTTAGATCCTGCTAGTTTTCAAATCAAATCAGATTTTTCGCAAGGACAAAAAAGCTTAGACGCTTTGGTGAAAGCTTCTGCGGAATCCAAAGATGAAAGCGATAAACTCTTCAAAGAGCTCAGTCAGAGCCCCATTCTAAAACCAGTGGAACCTTCCCCCGCAGTGGACCAAGCTGAGACTTTAGCACAAACCCTTTTACAGTCTGCGATGAAAGCGATTCAGCAGATTTCAGTGACTCAACCCCAAAGCCAGTTGCTTGCAAATGCGCGTGCTAAAAAACGCTCTGTAGTGGGCAGGCCCATGGTTGCGGGTTTTAGTTTAGCGAGTGGAAGTTTTGGTTATCCAAGTCGAGGCGCTGCTGCTGAAATGCAAAGACTGCCTCGAGCATCTGATAGCGTCTCCCGCGGAATCGCAAGAGACCGCCAACCCAAAACGCTGCGAAGTCACGATAGATAGTTTTTTTAATACCCCAGACGTAAACAGTCGACGACAGTGAAGGTTCCGGTAGTCCAGGGACTTTCCACTCCTAGAGATTGGGTCCCTGCTCCCGCAGGATAATTTACAATGTGCTCAACGCGAAAGGTAGTTGAGGAATTGATTTGAAAGTATGTGTGAAGAAAAACCCGATTTCCAGTCCAATCAGTATCTTCCGCGTGATCTTGTGTACCGGTCGCATGAACGGCATTAGAAGTAACGTTGAATAATCGAACCTGGTGAAACTGTGCCTTGAAGGATGGAACACTGATGATGCATTTGTAAGATCCGGCCGCAAAAGTGAGCTGGTTGCTCGATAAACTGACATAACTTCCGGGGTCTGCTTTGATAGTATTGAGTGTTCGAGTAGTCCAGGTATTAGCGGTAATATTTCCACCTTGTGTGTTGACCGGCTTTTCATCCGTCACAATGATGGGCATCACAGCCCGAGCACCCACGCGTTCCCAGTTAGTGCCATTGCAAAACTCCATCAGCTTGAGAGTGCTGTTATACCGTTGTTGGCCCTCGTTGGTCGCGTTACAAGTCGAAGAAGTATTTCCGAATTTTACTTCACCGGCCACGTCGAGTTTTGCGGCGGGATTCGTGATTCCAACACCGACGTTGCCACCAAAGTAACTTTTTGCACTCGTATCCGCCTGATAAATTCCATACTTATTCGTGGCTTGTATGTCTCCTAAATATAGCCCATACCCATTTGTGATGGTTCCCGTGGTGGTGTTTGAAATAGAACCCAACAGCGAAAAGGCGTGATCTAGGGTGCCAGGGCCAGTGTTAGCAATCGAAGTACTCATTCCAATCGCATTCGCCACGGGACGATTAGCGGTAACAAAGACATCGGCAACGCCCCCGTTTATTCCAGTTATTTTTGAACCAGCGGTGTTGACGAGAGCTCTATTAACCGAGCCATATATTTGATTCAAACCAACTGCGGAGTTCTGTGTATTCACTTCGCTCCACTGTCCTACATAGTTTTGAGTGGTAGAGGCATTACTGGGCGGGTACTTGATAGCCATTGCAGCTGTGTAGTTGGCAGAGTCATCGACCACTTTGAGCCGCTCAGAGGGCGTCGTTGTCCCAATGCCTACGTTACCAGAACTTTTGATGTGGAATATAGATTGAGAACTAGTTCCTGAAAGTACCTGCTTCCAAGAAAGATAGTCGTTACTAGCATCTTGTTGCCAATAATTCCCAGAGTTGTTCGTGCTCCAGGAATATAAGACTGTACTGAAGCCATCATTTGCCTTTCTAGGACCAAACATGGCTGAAGTGTAAAAATCATCAGCCACAAAAAAATAGCTGCTGCCATTAGAGACTGCAAACATAGCATTACTTCCGAAGCTCTCTGGCGTCGTTGTCCCAATGCCTACGTTGCCCGCCCCCGTAATCACCATTTTTGTAGAAACACTTCGGTCGGTGGTACCCGAAGTGCCTGCAGTGGCTGTTTGGAATTGAATACTCGAAGACCCGGTGCCGGTTGAAGTTCCGCTACTTAAGATAAGCGTGCCTCCATTTTTGTTGGTAGCACCCACGGTAGCTCCTCCCGCAATGAGTGATAACGAGTTTCCAGCGGTATTGCTCGTGGGATGCCGTTGCACTAGGACTTCTCTTGCAGTTCCTCCTCCAAAGCTTAAGTCATTGGCATCCGGACTCGTTGTCCCGATTCCCATCGATGTAGAACCAGTCACTGTCGTGGCATTGATCGTCGCAGGTAAACTTGCAGAACCAATCGAGCTCACTTGTAATTGTCCGGAGGCGTTGTAAGTTACCGTTGTTCCATCCACCGGCACTTTCAGTGCATAGGGCACCGTTGTAAACTGTTGCCTCGGATACGTAGTCCCAGCCGTCATGTCCTGTACTTGCACCCAGGTTCCCGTTGTAGAATCCGGAAATACGGTATGGAAATTTGCAGCGGATAAATTAATCGTTTGGGAAAATACCCCACTCACTAACGAAACACTGTACGTATCGTTGCTCACTCCTGTCTGCGCATTCGCTGCGAGTTGGCTACCCCCACTTTGCGCTGTCCAAAATGTAATTTTGATTGAACGAGTTCCCGTAATCGGATTCCCAGTACTCGTATCTAAAAGTCTTCCAGAATAAGTAAACGTAAACGGCACTGAGAAAGCCGGGCCCACAAGCCCAACCACCAGCAAGAATAGGATTTTTCGAACACTTCCCAGCATACGTACCTTTTCGGAAAATGGAATTTACCTCCTTAGAGGATACCCCATTCCCAAACTCTGTGCTGGGCTCAGCCTCAAATCTTCACATTTGCTTCATAATTGAGTGGTCATCCACCCTGAGGGCAATTCAGGGGAGGACGACCTTCTTCACTACTCGAACCACATATTTCGCATCATCCATTGCTTTTTTGGCGTCTTCTTCAGAGTAGAATTCGAGAGGACTCAAATCCTCAGCTCCATAAAATGCAATTTCTCGATCTCTCCGAGCCGAACGGGAAATTTGGCACAGCTTATCTAAGTCTCTTTGAACTTCCTGAGGCAATAACTCGGCTTTCTCCTCGAGTATCCCAGAAACATCATGGATGCGCGGAAAATCAATCCCTTTTTTTCTCAACAAAGCCTTCAACGCCAACTCAACCACTTCTTGAGACTCGCGCACAACATCCGGCCAGGATTTCTGCTCGTGAAGCGTTTTTAAAGCTGCTAATCGAGCACCGCACCGTTTGATATAATCTACCGCTAAATCGATATTCCTCATTTTTAAACCCCCTTGGTGTCATGAACCCAGTAGTTTTGCCCATGAGTTCGTTCTCTTCGTAAAACTCCATTGGCAATTGCCTCTCGCACTTTAACCAAATAATTGCGTACTTTCTGATTTCTCTCAAACAAAAGAATGCCCTCGATAGAAACTTCAGCCCAAAGACTTGAGGGAACATTCTTAGAGGCTGGAAGCGCTACAATGGAGGGCTCCACACAAGTAGCCTCCAGAGCATCCCATTTTCTATAAAGGTCTCGCTTAATGGAGCCGCCTTCTCGTAACACCACCAGTAGATCCATATCAGAGCCCTCTCTTTGCTCTCCCCGAGCCCAAGAACCGAATAAAATAACCCCCTCCAAATCTTCCCCATGGATTCTCATAGCCGCGTAAAGAGCCTTGAGGAGCGTTGACTGGAACTCTGGATGATTTCTTCCTAATCCCGCCCCGAGAACACGCTCCAAACACAACTGATTGAGTGAGAGGTTTTGTTGAGCTGCCCACTTCTGAAGAAGCGCGTGGAGCATCGGATCCAATCTCAAAACAAACTTTCCTGAGGGTTTTTGCATAGTACTATGCAGTATACTTTAATAGTATCTCTCTAGCAAGGCACTCAGCTTAAATTTTCAAAATGTACATCTTATTGCCTAGGGTCGAATATAATAACCGGACATTGATGTTAAAGCCTTGCCCGCTTGATAATAGGCTGTTGATGCATTCGTTTCAAAATAGCCCTCGAGAACATCAGTCGTTCCATTCATGTAAACGACCGCTGAAATACTGAGTTGTTGAGCAAATGAAGAATTATAATTAATGAGCTGCTGTGCACTTTTGTGGGCCACCCCGTTTTTATAAAGATGCAAAGTCAAAGTAAGCGTACCAGCAGAACTCATTCGTAGATTTGTGAGGAGATTGATTTGATAGTACCCCGCCTTGGTGGGTTTGAAGTGTCGGTTGAGAGTGTCAAAACAACTTTCGGGATCAAATTCCTCCTGATCAAATAAAATTTTTGTTTTTGTTGAGGGGCTGGATGTACTCCCCTCGGCCGACGGAAAAGCTGAAAAAGTGGGGCCCGATTGATTGTACCCTGTCCAAGCGGTCCCATTACAAAACTCCATTTGTTTTGAAGTGCTGTTATACCGTTGCTGCCCCTCGTTTGTAGCGTTGCAGGTAGAGGACGTATTCCCGAACTTCACTTCGCCTGCGACGTCGAGTTTGGCGGCGGGGGAGCTAACCCCCACTCCCACGTTTCCATTACTATCCAACCGCATTCCCGAGACGTCCGTTCGCCAAGGAGCTATTGTTAGGCCCCCCCCTGGATTGTTTGCTGAACCGCCAGCATAAATAATTGTCCGGTCCCCAGCTTGTGTGATTCCATTGTTTGAGCCACTCCCTGCGTTGGCCAGAAATTGAAGATGGGTATTATTCGTACCGCTAACAAGGATACCATCGTAACTATCAACGGATACCGCTAGTCGCAACCCGGGTGACGTTGTCCCAATCCCAACTCTGCCACTCGGAAAAACGGTGTTGCCATAACTATTCGCGAAATAAATATTGTCGTTCGAGTCATACTGCATAAACATCGAACGGCCAGGGTTAGGCCCATAAAGACTGAGATATCCACCATTACTGTTCCCACCGATATAAGCAGCCGGGGCTAGCGCTGCCGAATTTCTAAACTCACCCTGCCCCCCGACAACGGATAACTTCTGAGAAGGATTGGTTGTCCCAATCCCCACATTTCCACTCGAATCAATCCGTACTCTTTCTGAACCGCCCACACCAAAAGAAGTAAAAGCATTCGAATTTGTTTCACCGTTGTTAATATAAAATCCGCCATTACGATACTTGACCATATCCACTGCCACGT
>Ga0214917_10003439_pt1 | contig 18262 bp, 27 predicted proteins | sample LL_1208_BB_MetaG_FD_177983 | JGI IMG/M metagenome (GOLD analysis project Ga0214917, IMG submission 177983) | Freshwater microbial communities from Lake Lanier, Atlanta, Georgia, United States - LL_1208_BB | ecosystem: Environmental > Aquatic > Freshwater > Lake | place: USA: Georgia | collected...
TCAACCATCAAGCAAACAATATATTTTGTATCCATATTTTGAATTAGATATTATTGATAGATTGAATAAAGGATATGCAAATTGACATTATACATATTCAATTTTCAAAAAATTATATTCAAAAATCAATAAATAAAACCGGAGTGATAAAATGAAACACAAAGATGTAACAATAGTAATTCAAGGTCCAGTTACCAATTCTACAATAATTTCTTTGTCAAGTTATCTTGAAATAGCAAATGTAGTTCTTGCTTTTGATTGTGATGACGAAAATCCAGATTTTTTAAAACAATTTGAATGTGACGATTTAAAAATAAAAACATACAAATCATCAGAAATTGAAATTTATTTCAACAATAACCTGATTTGTTACAAACCTTATTCATCGAATTTCATCAGACAATCTTATTCATCAAGATTGGGTGTGCTAAATACAAAAACAAAATTTTGCATAAAAACAAGATCAGATGAACATTATGAAAATATAGAATATTTCATAAACAAAGTGAAAGAAAATGAAAATGTTATTTTTACTAACAATGTGTATTATAGAAAATTTGATTTCATGCCATTCCATCCTTCAGATCATTTAATAGGCTCTACTACAGAAAACATGGAAAACGGATATAATAAATTGTGGCATATGATAGAAAATAAAACAATAAATTTAAACAATAATAGTTCACTTGATTTCAAATGTGTTTGCCCTGAACAATATTTATGTTTAGCTTTTATGCATGCTTTACAAGAAAGATATGCTATTGAAATAAACGAAAATAATTTTAAAAAATATTTCAATAAAGTAGATGTTAATAAGCTTGGTAATTATAAAATTTCATGTAATCATAGAGGACAATTTTTTTATAATAATTTTGATCATTTTATTGATCCTCAAACAGATGAGGTATAATGAAATATAAAAATGTTTCAATAATTATTCAAGGACCGATAAGCAAAACAACATTATTTGCAATAGCAAAATATAAAGATTTAGCAGAAATTATTATTAGTTTTTGTTCACAAGATAATCAACCTGAATATTTAAAAAGTTTTTGTCAAAATAATATAAAAATTGTAACATACAACAATGCTGATGTAGCACAAGCAAAAAAAAATTTAAATAGTAAAAATGAATGTTATCAATTCTATTCTACTAAAATAGCAATTGACAATTCTGAAAAAGAATTTTGCATAAAAACAAGATCAGATGAATATTATGAAAAATTAGATTTTTTCATTGATGAGGTTATAAAAAACAAAGAAAAAGTATGTGTAAGCAATATATTTTTTAGAAAGTTTGAATATTGGAAATTTTCTGCATCAGATCATATTATAGGGACAAAAACTGATTTGTTTAAAAACGCATTTGATAAATTGTGGGAATCAGTAAATTTGCAAAATATTTTTGAAAGAAATATAAAATATAATTATAATTATTGTTTGAAATTAAACAATAATTGGTATGAACCGATACCTAAAAATTGGATAGCACCTGAACAGTACATAACAATAAGTTTTTTAAATGCTTTTAAAGAACATTATCAAATTCAAAAGAATACTGATGTTTTTAATTATAATTTTTTTAAAAAAAATTTTAAAATAATTGATGTTAATAATTTGAAAAATTATAAAGTTGTTTGTAACACTAATGCTCATGGTAAACCAAAATTTTGGACAAATGATTTTACTATTGACACGAAATATGATTTGAGTGAAGAATTTAACAATTGATACTATAAATAAATTATGAAAATTATTTCTCATAGAGCCAATTTATATGGAAAAAATCCCAACACAGAAAACAAAATAAAGCAAATTGAAGATTGCATTAAACTGGGTTTTGATGTTGAGATAGATTTAAGATATAAAAATAAAAATTTTTATTTGGGTCACGATGAATGTCAAGAAAAAATAAATTTAAACTTTTTAGAAAAGCATGCTAAAAAATTATGGGTGCATTGTAAAGATTTTGATTCTTTGAATTTAATTATAGGAAAAAATATCAATTATTTTTGGCACCAAAAAGATGATTTTACACTTACATCAAAAAAAATAATATGGACATATCCCAAAAAAATTGTAAGTTATAATTCAGTGATAGTTTGCACTAACAAAAAACAAACTTTAGACAACAAAAGCAAAAAAATATTTGGTATTTGCACAGATTGGTGTTATATTTAAATAAATTTGTTTTCTGAAAACTTTTTAGTTTCTTCTTCGATGTTATCAATTCTATCATCATCAAATCTTGTGTTGATGTTATAATTATTAACAAAAACTCTTCTGGCTTCATTATTAGTAATTTTATAATTGCCTAATTTGTTTACTCTTATTTTTCTTATGTGTTTGAAAATTGACGCTTCTGTTTGAGGAATTTCATACAATTCATGTAAAGCATGTAAAAAAGAAACACCAAAATATTGCTCTGGAACCAAACAATTATGTTGCCAATTTTCTATATGATATTTTGTAATTTTTCCTGTTTCTATCATTTCAAATAGTATTTTCATACTATGTGAAAATATTATTCTTGTTGTTCCAATTAGATGATCAGATGGATGACATTTTTTAAAATTGATTTTTCTGAAAAAAATGTTATTTGTTATGATGCAATCAGGATTATCTTTGACTCTATTTATAAAATAATCCATATTTTCATAATATTCATCAGACCTTGTTTTTATTATGAAATTTTTTCTTGACGCATTAATTCCTAAATTTGTAGAATAATATTGAAAACAAGCATGTAATTGATTTCCGTTACATGTTCTTATTTTTTCAACATACTTTGATACTTCATCTGGTCTATAAGTTATAATTTTTAAATTTTCATGATCTTTAAATTTCAAATAATTAGGATCATTGCAATCAGAAGAATGAACAATTATTATTTCCGCTAATTGTCTGTATTTTGCTATTGCAAATAGCGTTGTTTTATTTATCGGTCCTTGTATAACTATTGTTACATCATTATGCTTTAAACAGCTCATATAATTCTTATTAAATAATTTAGAAATTATTAATTCATTTTGTAACAATATTTTTTATTTTAGTTACAACCATATCATAAATTATTTTTACCCACATTGGTTGAGGGAGAAGATTCCATCCAACAACAAGACCACAACCGAACCAAAACATTGCTTCCATCATGGTAACACCTCCGATATTATATATTATTACTTTTTTAAATTATGCATGTAGTTAACCCAAAACCTTTTGATGAAACATTGGAAGATGGTTGGATAATACGCAAATTTGTTGTTGATAGCAATCCATTAGATCTTGTTTGGCATGTAGACAACGCCACAAGAATTGTTGTTCCTTTAAATGATAACGATTGGATGTATCAAGAAGATAACTCTTTACCAATCCGAATAGACAAAGAATTATTGGTAATAAAAGGAGTTTACCACAGAATAATAAAAGGAACTACTGACTTAATAATAAAAATAAAAGAACTAGAAAATTAAATCACTTTTTAAATCTTTTGTATTTATCATTTTCAATTAATTTGTAATGGCTAACATATTTGTAAGGTATGCGATAAAAATCTTCAATTGTACCATTTTGTCCTAAACCTTTTTTACACATTTTTCTGACTCTCATGCATCCATGCTCTGGCTCAACAAATTTTTCAGATGATAAAACACCATGTCCATAAAATTCTTCCCCACAACTTTCTTGCGCTATTTTTAAACAAATCATTGGAATAACCAATAATTCTTCACCACTATCAAAATTATTTTTACTTAGTTCAACATAGCTGCTCATCAAAATGTATGATTTTATGTTTTCACGAATATATTTTAGTTTTCTTGTTTCTACATCTACACCATCATGAACATATCTGAATAAATCCCATCTTTTTGCTGCTGCTTCAATGTGTAATACCTCGTTATCTTTTCTGGCAATTAAATCCGTATTATTCCATATAATGTTTTCTTTTTCATCTCTGTCAAACGAATCGACTGTATAATTTTTTTGTTTTAAAAATTTTATTGCTGCAACTCTTCCAAGTTCTTCAAATTTATAATTTCTCGTTTTATTAAAAAATCCATGTAATTGACCATTTTTCGAATATGTATCCAATTGGATTACTCCAAGGAAATCAGTTTATCTAATTTAGTTTTTTAAGTAAAAAAAATAATTACCAACTAGCTGATGAAGACAGACCAACTTGTTTGGCATAACGACCAATATGACAAGCCCAATAACCCGGAGTGGTTTTATCTTTTTTGAGATGACATTTGTGTCTTGCTTTGAAACTTTTTGCTCTAGCTGGATCGTAATTTTTAACCGTCAAATTTGGATCACCAAACTGAATTTTTTTTGCTACTACTCTGCCTTCAGCATTTTTGCGTCCACTATTGACATAAACAACATATTTTTTCTTACCACCAGTTTGTCTGTGTGGAGTATCTAAGCCAACACTTTTACCTTGATAAACACCAGTTCTACCTGCTTCTGTCATGAGAATAAATTCATCATTTTCATTAACTTGAATAAGACCTTTTTGCCATAAATCTCTCATTTCATTGACTAAATCACAATAAGATTCAGAACCCAATCTAAACACCGTGTTTGTAAGAGATAAGTTATTAGCAATGTGATATTGTAAATTCTCAGAAATTAAAACACTTTCATTTAAAATAGTAACTGGTCTTGCGCCTTCTCGCATTTCATAAAATCCCAATATTTCATTTTTCATAAAATCTCCTATGTGCATTCAACCATTCTAGATATGCCATTTTCTACTACCTCTATGTATTCTCTGTGACTCAATGTTTTATATTTTCTAACTATTTTTATTTCACCAGCATGCACTTTTCTGTGATCATTTGAGCAAAGGCAAACAGTATTTTCATCGTCATAAGTTCCTCCCTTATGTCCTTCATAAATCCGATGAACATCAAGAACATTTATATTTGTCTCTCCACATAAAACGCATTTGCCTCTAGCTTTCTTGTAATTTTTTTTGTTTTTTATACGCATAATTTAACTAAATAATTATAGACAATTTATTTATGGGAACATTATGAAAAAAGAATTATTAGAATTTATAACAGGAATGGAAGTTTTATTAACAAAATTAAAATCTCAATTAAATTCAATAGAACAAATTGAACAAAATAATTCAAATGAAATCAAACAAATCAAAAAAGAAGAAAAACAATCAGAAAACAAATGTGATGTTTTAAAACAATTTTTAGATAATCCTTCTTGGTCTTTAGCTGTGTCCCCTGATCTTATTTGTGATGAAAACAACCAAGAAGACAAGATGGATAGAGCAAGAGGCATAAGAGATGTGTTTAATGCTGATTTCAATTATGATAATAAAAAGATTTTAGATTTTGGAACTGGATACGGGCATTTGATTCAAGCTTTAGCAGAAAAAAACATTTCTTTTGCAGCAGGATATGATATAAAAAATGAATTCCAAATCCAATCTGGAAAAAACACAATATTAACTGTTTCTTGGGACGAAATAATCAAAAACGCACCATATAATTTGATATTTTTATATGATGTGATTGACCATGCTGCCAATGAAACACCTCAAGAAATTTTAGGAAAGGTCAAATCTGTTTTAGCGGATGACGGCATAATAAAAATGCGATGCCATCCTTTTATCAGTAAACACGGCGGTCATGTTTATAACAAAATTAATAAAGCCTATGTTCATCTTATTTTGAACAATGAAGAATTAAAAGAGTTAGGGCATGATTTCAAAAATTTTCCTACTATCAAAGTAACTACTCCTTTGAGAACTTATAACAAATTTATTATGGATGCAGGATTAAAAACAATCGATCAGAAAGTTGTCAATGAGCCAGCAGAATCAATATTCTTGTCTGGTGAATTTGCAGAAAAAATAAAATCTAATTTAAAAATAAATCAACTTTTTATACCCCAAATGGGTACGCAATTTGTTGACTATGTCCTGTCTAAATAAAACCTTCTGTTGAAATAATATATAATTTCAACAGAAGGAAAAATTATGGCTAATGTCACTGCTGGTTTAGGCATACAGATATATGATAATTCATATACTGGTGGCGCAAGCGACAAAATTGCTCGTATTATCAGTGGCAAACTGCAAGTAGAAACAGGTGTTGTAACTACAAATCCTATTTCTGGCAGTATCCAATTAATTCAAGGTAGTGTAACTACTACGCCAAGTTCTGGCAGCATTCAAACAATTCAAGGTAATGTAACATCTGTACCAAGTTCTGGTAGCATTCAATTAATTCAAACAGTCAGCGGTTTCCCATTAGCAATTCAAGGTGTCACAAGTGGATCACCATTAATAATTCAAGGTCTTGTTAGTGGCGCTCCAGTTATTACAACCGAAAGCGAAATTCTTACAGATACTATTAGTGTTTACGGATCTGCTTCCAATGTTTCTTCTACATCAAGTGCAATTGTTGCTTACTATAGTGTTTCTGCTGGAAAATCGTTTTTACTCAAAGAAGTAATTGCAAGCGCCTCATCTGGTCCGGTAAAAGTAATTGTTGAATATGCTTCTGCATCAACAGGTTCATCTTCTGGAACATATACTGTTGGATTTTTCTCTTCCGCAAATCCAACATTAGCTATACCATTTTTTCAACCAATAGTGGCTAACGGCGCAACATATGTAAGAATTACTATGCGAAACGATTCAGCGTTTACTCAAGACCTTTATGCCACTATAATCGGCAGATTGGTATAATAAATGCATATTAATTACATACTAAATCTTGGAAATTCAAGAAAATCGTATGTAGGTAGCGGTTCATTTGAAATGACTGGCAGTGCGTCTGTCAAGTCAATTTATTCATATCAAGGATCAGGATCTTTTGAACTTGTTGGTTCCGCAACATCTAACCTGATATTATCATACGCTTCATCTGGCGGATTTGAGTTATTTGGTTCTGCTATAATACCTAATCCAGAATATTCTTATGTTGGAAGTGGATCTTTTGAACTGGTTGGAACAGCTTCCACAAATATAATAATTTCTTATACATCTTCTGGCGGTTTTGAATTATTTGGCTCATCTCCTAATCCACACATAGCCAATAAAATTGTTGGCTCTGGCGGTTTTGAATTAGTTGGCACTGGCTCTATATTCATTCCAACTAAGACATTTGGAAATGTTAAATTTTCAATAAATCAGACTGGCACAACTTATGAAAACACCAAATATACAATTTTGCAAGTACAAGGAACTGGAAGCAATCCTTTATATCTTGTTGGCAACACTATAAGTCAAAAAATAGTTGGCAATGATCAAATATTTACAGATTCTGAAATAGTCGGAATATTATCCAACAAATATAAAAATGATACGATAATTTATGAAAACACTATTAATAATATAAATGAAAAATTAAGTCACGCACCATTTCCTGTTGATGATTATCAAATTACAAATTTGAAATTTTTGATCAGAGAAAGATTCATCAATTTCATCAACGAACAAAAAGAAATTATATCTATTAATGGTTCAGCTAATCAACCAAACTACCATTATGAAAATGGTGATGCTAATAATTTTAATGCTTTGACAGTTTCTGAAAATGCACAATATAGAGTTTCATATTATGATGAATTGATCGATTATTACGAAAATAAAATAAATCATATTGACAATCGCTTGTCTCATGTAATTCCAACAACAAATACTCAAAATTATGTAAATTCTAAATTTTTTATCAATGAAAATGGAATTAATCAAATAAACCAAACAGTATTTATAATTTCTATATTTGGAAACGACAAATTCAAATACTTTGACTCTGAAGAAAAAGTATATAAAGAAAATCAATTGCTTGACGATAGTGAAGCACCATCTTATCTTTCAAATGAATATGATATCATGATAGTAGAATATAATAAAAAAATACAAAATATTGACAACAGACTAGATGATTTGACACCAATGATGCTAACTTATACAGAAAAATATAATATTATACCGATAGACTACGAAAACAATTTAGCAAATGTAAAAGAAAAAACTGAAAAGTTTAATAAAACAATTGATTATTCAAACAATATGATAAAAATAATAAATGACAAACTAGCTAATATATCACTATTATCAGAGGATGATATGCAAGCAAATGTTAAATTTACAATAAAACAAGATGGACATAACGAATTAAATCAAATGGTAACAGTAAATGCTGTGACAGGCGATATTGTGAATAAATATTTTGATTCCAATGAAGGAATTTATAAAGAAAATCAATTGCTTGATGACAGTGAAGCATCTAGTTATTTTATCCAAAAATATAATAATAAAATTGATGAATACACAAAAAAACTTGAAGAAATAAATAGGAGAATTATTAATGCCTAGTATATCTTATGCAGGAAGTGGTGGTTTTCGTGTTGGTGTTTGTTCCAAATATTGGAAAACTAATAATTATCCTCATGAATGGAATGTGGGAGATATTTTATTTTCAAAACAAAAAGCAATGGTTGGGCAATTTGAAAAAGTAGCAATCAAAGAAGTTAGACTTATTATGAATGCTAATACTTTTGGAAAAATGACTTTCATTTATGTTGACACATTCAATTCATTATGGAATGAATATGATTTAGTACAAGAATATGACGCATTACTTATTGCCAAAATGTATTACGAAAAGAGAATTATTGAAACTAACAATGCAAATTATCCATGTGTGCTTTAGTTCATTTTGATAATTTCATCTATAGTTTTTACTTCTAAATTATTCCACAAATTTTTATTCAAGAATATGTAGTCACATGGATCTGCCCCTACAGGCAAATATTTGCCACGGCATCTATTTCCAAAGACAAATGTTGGAATATCACATAACAAAGTATATGTTTTAAGCCAAGTGTCTGCCGATATAACTTTTTCAGCACAATTTACAGTTTTGAAAAACATATTCAAATCTATCTGATTAACATTTTTATTTCCATACAATCTTTTTGATGTGATAAACCAATCTTTTGGCGATGTTGGCTTCCATTTGTAAAAATCTTTATCAGATTCTGATCCAGTTGTGACTACACAGTACCCAGCATCAATAAATTTTTTGACTAAAAAATTATACTCAAAGTTTTCGAGATACCTTTGTCTATCATAATTTTTCATAGATCCACTAGGCTGAATAACAATTACTTTTTCATTTAAAAACATAGGGTTCTTACCAAACCTGTTAATCCAGTCAGTTTTTAAAACCATTCTTTTTTTATAATAATCAATGTCTCTTGTCCAATCATTAAAATCTAATCCTCTTGCTAGATGAGAACTAGGTTTAAAATTTATTTTTTGAGTCATATAATCGTTTATATTATTTGCATATTTAGTACCCATCAAATTGCGAGAAACATGATGTTCTAATTTGAAAAATTGAAGTAATTCTCTGCAAAATTCATCACTACAAGTATTTGCAAAAAATACTATTTGAGCTTTATCATCTTGATATGCATTGGCAATTAAAAGAATCAAATCGCCAGCACCACCAAAATTTAAATACCAATTTTTATTTGGATGTAAAAAATCAACAGCTTGTTTGACCGAATTGTTGCCAAAACTATCTTCTAACGATTTTCTTTTATTAGCGTTTAATTGATCTCTTTTTATTGCAGTTTTTATTACATTTTTATTAAGAGGAATTGATTGTTTTTGAGTTGGCAAAATTGATTTATTCAAATCTTCTACATTTTTATTTTGTTTGAATTTATTTTCAAATTGCGCCTGCCTAAGCAGGCGCTCAATGTCTTCTCTTTTAGTATTATTTTTATGATTCATTATTTATATAATTCAATCTATTTTACCATCTAAATTCAAATCTGATAAATCAAGTTTACTATCTACATCATCTGAATGTTGCATTTCAGGTATTTCTTCAGATGAATCAATAGCACTAACTTCATCAATATTATTTGCTATTGTGTGTAAATCATTCTTCACTTTAGAAATTTGCGATCTATCGCTAAAATCATAAATAGACTCAATTATTTTTGACAACAAACTCATTTTGTTTGTTATTCTTTTTGCTCCTCCATTTGAATCAACCATTTTTTTGAATTTTTCTGCCAAATCATTTACACTATTTGAATTTGTTGAACCTTGGGGTAAATCAATATTGAAAGCATTTGCATCATCATGCGCTTCCATTTCTTGATAAGAATTGCTTCTGAAACTCAACCATTCGTTAAATTTTTTCATAAATCCCCTTCATAATCATCTTTTGCGACCAATCTTCTTTTAGTTGGTCTTTCAGGAAAATCGTCCTCTTCATTATCATAGTATTTTTCGAAAGCATTATTTATTTTATTCCGCCAAGTAGCAACTTTTTGATGATTTACATCCAACAAAGCAGCAAAACCTCTTCCATCTCCAATTATACGCATTAAATTATGCCAAAAATCTTCACCGCCGATGTCGATACCTCTTGATATCAAATCGGCGGTTGCTTGTTCTTTGTTTTTATTCTTTTCTTCCTTAAAATTTCTTAAACTTTCGTTTAAACTAGCAAAGCTTGGCATTTTTTCCTCATAAAAAATCGCCACTTATGTGGCAAATAAGTTAAACCCAACTTTCGCTGACAACAGTCAACACATCGTTAGCTGTTCCTGAAGCATATGTTCTTTTAAGATAAAGAGCATTCAAACCGTATGCTGTGAAAGTATTGCTGTTCTTGCCAACAATGTTGCCACCAACGCCTGTTTCTGAATAACCAGCAACGCCGTTGCCCAAAGAAGGCAACCAAGTGCTTCTTGAGTCAACTTGAGCAGCAGCTTCTGTAACAGTTTCATTGCCCACTAAATTTAAATTATATGGCAAAGAAGAACTTTCTTTATTGGATAAATTAATTGAAAAAACAATAGTTGGTTTTGGATTAGCCATTTTTATCTCCTTTAATAGTATTTAGTTTTTTCTCACAATTTTTCCCTAAAAATTTGCAATCGGCTTTTGATTTAAATTTAGCAGGATTAGCTTCTACCTCACCATATTTGCTTTTAGCACCTGCACTTTGCAAAATAACATCATTGGTATGACTACCTACAACAGGACCACCAACCCAATCCCAAAATGTCAACATAATTTATTTATACTTTTACAAACAAATTATTGTTGACAACAGAGTAATTTCTTTTCTTCAATTCAGCAGCTTGATTTTTATTTGCTATTATAATCACAGAAGCATTTCTGATTTTATCAATCATTTTGTAATTTACTTCATCGTCAAATTCAAAAAACACATAGCAGTTTGTGTTATCAAATGTTTTCAAAGCTATATCATTTGTTTCATGTACTATAAAAGAATTTTTTATTCTTGAAGAGATAATTATGATATTGTTTATGTTCTCATCAATTGTTAACTTTGTTATAACGCCTTTTGAGATCTTAGATTTTTTATCAATGTAAAATTTCAAAGCATCATCATAAACACCAACTGGTTTATTAAAACCATATTTTTTAATATGATCGATAAAAATATCAGGCTTATCACGAATTTTTCTAAGTAAATTGCAATATTTCTCACAGCTACAATGCAAAATTTCTTCTTCTTTATTTGCTTCTGGCAAATATAAATTTTCATAGCAATTAAATAAAACAAATTCAGGTTTAGCCAAAATTTCTTTAATTTGTTCTTTTTGCTTTTTGTTAATCTTTTTTATTTTGTTTCTGAATACATTTTTTATAAACATAAAACCTACTTAGATGGATCGTAAATAACTTTTTTGCATGCCTCGCACACTACTGCATATTCTCCATAACCTCTTTTAGAACCCTGCCAAAAAAATTTGTTTTCTTCTTTGCCTTTGCAACAATCGACACACTTTGGAGACATTCTGCGTTTTCCATTGTCTTCGATTATTTCAAAATAACAATCTTCGTCCATAACATAAAAAAGTTATTTATATTGCAAAATAAATCAATAAATGATAAATCAATCAGTTATGCCTAAAAATTTCTTTTTATCAGCACTCCAATTTGAAATGTCTTTATCAAATTCAAACCAAATGTTAAACCATTCAACTTTTTCTTCTTCATGTGCATCTTTAGAAGGTTCCAACCCAGCCCAAATGCGAGCTATTCTCCAATTCTTCCATTTTTGACCATTTGCCTTTGTCAGTTGGTTAATTTTGTTTTGCTGATAATCTTCTTGATCAATACGCACTCCTGCTTTTATTCTTTCATTTTCAGACCATTTGTAATAATTTGGTCCTTTGGTAGCAACATAATATGCAAAATAATACACATTATGCATGTCATTAGGATTTACTTTTTCAAGTCCGGCTGCTTGACGGGCTAAAGGATGCCATGTTTTTATGTCATTACCAAAAACTTTTTTGAAAAATTCTTTTATGACATATTCATTTTCTTTCCATTCCGGTGTGCCCGGAAGTACTTTAACTTTGTCAGCATCTTCTGATGTCATCCATGGCATAAAAATAGGTTCCCATTCTTTTACAGGCGGTTTACCAAATGTTGCCGGTGGCTTAGATGGTGGTAAATTTGTTGTTGCCGGTGGCTTGGATGATGGCAAATTTGTTGTTGGAAATTGATTTGTAGGAGGTGTTGATACTGTTGGTTTTGATGTATTAACATTTTGATTAGTTGAAGATGAAGTGTCAGAACTTTTCAACCCTCTCAAAAGTCTTACCATTTTTGCCGCATTAGGATGATCTGCCAAAATATAATTGGCATCTTGTTTACTTGTTACATTACCTTGATTGTCCAAAACAGCATTTTTTTTAGGAATGACCCAAAACACTTTTCCATTCATATTAATTTGTTTTAAACCTGCAAAAGGCGAATCATATGTTTGTTCATAAAAATAAAAATTTTTTGTCCAATAAGGGTCATTTAATTCCATCCATTCTTTGAAATAAAAATTTATCATTTAGCTTTTGATTTTCCGTCAATAATTGTCCAAAGTTGCATCAAATTATGTGCATCATTAAAATCTTTCAAAAGTATATTGTTTTCTTTGGCAAACTGAAAAATTTTATTTTTTTCTTCAGGACTTAAGTTTTCCTCACCCAAATCAGTCAATCTGTCTAAAATTGACTTAACTTCTTGCCAATTAGATTTATTTGCTGAATTGGTAGGTGCTGGCTTTGGTTTTTGCTCTGGTACAGGAGGTGTTGGTTTAGGCATTGGTTTGGGCGGATTATTAGTCCAAGTAGGTTCTGGCTTAGATTCTGATGCAGGAGGTGTTGGTTTAGTTGTTGGTTCAGGTAATCCCGGTATTTTTGATTTGCTTTCAATATCTTGAGGTTCAGAAGATTTTTGAGCCGGATCTCCCGGCATATTTTTAGGTGTTCCTATTGGCAGAGTTTCACCTATTTCTGTCGTTGGTATTAATTTGCCTGTTCTATCAACTGGTTGTCCAGCAATATTTACTAAAACAGCACCTTGTGGTAAAGCTTGTCTTGTTCCCAATTTACTTATTTTTACTCGTATGCCTGTCCAATTTTTAGGTGTCAATCTTGTCATTGATTTTGTTGCACCATTAATTAATTGCATTTCTGGATTGACACCATATTGATTAACAAATTTCTCTTGTATTGCTCGCAAATCTTCTCTTTTGCCACCCATTGTAAGAAAATGTGTTTGATCATTTTCGTTTGCAAGCACAGCAATTTCCATATCGCATTCTGTATCATTCAAATCATAATAAGATTTACCTAATTTTCTACTTATGATTTTCTTTATCATAGCATTTCTATTTTCCATGCTAATTATTTGACCATCACCTATGTCAACTTTATTGCCTTTCAAATGTGGATTAATCAAAGAAGCAATAGAATTTTTAGTAACGGGCGCTGATGCAGAAGGTTCATTAGTTTTACTTGGTTTTGATCTTTGCATCAAACCAATAGCAACTTTTCTACTATCTGGATCTCTAGTATTAATATATTTGTATTTTCCGTCTTCGTCTGGATCAGGAACTACATAATAAAAATTACCTGAATTAGGAGGTATCTGTACTGGTTTTGGCAATTCATCATAATTTGGTCTGCCTTGTTCTATGAAAAATTTTTTATGTTCTCTGTTTTTATCAGCGTACCATTCACAAAAATTCTTCATAAAAAAACCTCTTTTGATATTTTATTTATATATCAAAAAACCAAATAATTGTTATGATTATTTCTTTTTAGACTTTTTCTTTTTATTGCATCCTAAATCAGACATTGCACCCCAAACTTGAAAATCAGGATTATTCTTGTCTTTACAAGAAACAATAGCATAGCTACCAGCCATTTCTGTTTTAAGTAACCATTTCTTAAAATCAATGTTCATAACAATATATATCAACATGATCCTAAACTTCAAAAATTGGTTATTAGAAGCAGCAGCACCTCCAGCACCAGCACCAGCACCAGCACCAGCACCAGCACCCACTCCAGCACCCACTCCAGCACCCACTCCAGCACCTACTGGTGGCGGTGGCGGGGGCGGGGGTTCTTCTGGCGGAGGATTATTTGGAACAGGAACAACTTTCAAATATACGCCGTCTAATAGCAATAAAAACACTTGGGCAAAAACACCAGATCAATGGTATAAAAGAGATGTGTCAAATAAATTTAGCAAAGGTTGCAGTGGGACAAATTGTCCCAAAAGCATAACTGGATGATTTGATTCTTTATCAATCTCTATTGAAACTGTCTTTAGCAGCCGCTTCTGCTGCTTTTTGTTTTCTAATATCCCATGCCCTTTTATTCAAATCGCCATACATAGATCCCATTTGTTGTCCTACCTGCGAACCAACATTAGCCACATTTTTCATATAATCATCATACTGTTTTTTCTTCTGCATATCTTCTGCTTTTTTCTTGAAGTCACCATACATAGATCCCACTTGTGATCCAACTTGTGATCCAACATTAGCCACATTTTTCATGTAATCATCATATTGCTTTTTCTTCTGCATATCTTCTGCTTTTTTCTTGAAATCGCCATACATAGATCCCACTTGTTGTCCTACCTGCGAACCAACATTAGCCACATTTTTCATATAATCATCATACTGTTTTTTCTTCTGCATATCTTCTGCTTTTTTCTTGAAATCGCCATACATAGATCCCATTTGTGATCCAACTTGTGATCCAACATTAGCCACATTTTTCATGTAATCGTCATACTGCTGTTTTAATTTTTGTTGCTCCATTCGTTTTTGTCTTTGTGCTTCTTCTGCACGATTTCTATAATCTCCATACATGGTGCCTATTTGAGTTCCCAAATTTTCTGCACCTTGTTGGAAACTGCCGTATGCAGATCCTATTTGTGAGCCTACATTTTTTACACCACCTGCAAAATTGTCATAAGCTTTTTGAGCTTTTTGTCTTTCTATTTCTTGGGCACGATTTTTCAAATCACCATACATAGATCCCATTTGATGCCCTGCATTAATTGTATTTTTCAAAAAATTATCATATTGCTGTTTTTTTTGTGCATCTTGCATAATTTTTTGTGTTTGTTTGTATTCTTCTTGCTCTGCTTCCTCTGGCTCTTCAGCTTGTGGTGCTTGTGCATTTTGAGAAGTATAATTATAAACAGGCGCATTTCCTGCTACTCTTCTTTTGCCAAATAATCCACCACCTGATGGACGATTGAAAATAGGTTGTCTATTACCTTGCCTTCTGAATGTTTCATTAAAATATTCTTCATTTCTCAAAACAAGCCAATCACCAAATGTTTTCATATATTGTCCTTTCAAAACAACTAAATTTATTTACTATCTGAATTGATATTTTTTTTAAAATAAAAATATAAAACAGCTTTCATATATACTATCGTCAAATGTGTTGAATCAAACAATTTGCAAAAGTATGACTTGAATTGGCATACTAAATTTACTAAATAGAAAGTTTTTTTTGGAGGTTTATATTATGGGCGCTACAAGTGTTACCGGAGTCGGACAAGGATCATCAGAACCTTACAATAAGGGCGCACAAGGTCGTCAGACTCTTGGCGTTGGTCACCTTATTGGTCCACACATTGTTTACGCAGGCGAAGGCACCCTTTCTGGCGGAACTCTTGCTGTAGAAATTCCACCATTGACTGGTGTCGCTGCTGATTATATCGTTCTTGCTTCTAGCCAAGATGCTTCCAGCCCCGCTGGCGCTGGCGGTACTATCGCTCTTTCAAGCGGTATCTGGACCGTCACTCTTAATGGAAATGGTACTGATACCGTTTCCTTCGTTGTTGTGAGCAAAGGCTACTAAGTCATTCCTTCCGGCTTGACAAAAACCCACACCCCTAAAAAGGTGTGGGTTAATTTTTTACAATTAATATCGTTAAAATTTGATGAAAGTTTTCTATATTGGCAATTTGTAACAATATAATTTTTTGATTGCCTCTTAAATAATTATATAAGAGGTGTCTATGATCAAACGCACCATGACCGCAAGTCAAAATGATGAAGCAAAACTTTATGTGGTCACACCCATAATTAATCCAAGAAGGTACGAAAGCAGATACAAATTATACGAAAAATTCCAAAAAATGGCAAATGATTCCGGCGCTGTTTTATACACTATAGAAGCCGCATACGGCAATAGACCATTTCAAATAACTGATCCATCCAATCCTCAAAATATTCAAGTTAGAACTAATACAGAACTTTGGCACAAAGAAAATTTAATCAACATGGCTGTCCAAAGATTGCCATCAGATTGGGAATATGTTGCTTGGATCGATGCCGATGTCTCTTTTGCTAGACCAGATTGGGTAGCTGAAACCATTCATCAATTACAACATTATAGTTTCGTTCAAATGTTCAGCACAGCAGTAGATTTGTCCCCATCCCACAATATAATTAAATATCACAAAGGATTCATGCATAGTTATTATAATCACGATCACCCCAAATGTGAAACATATGATTATTGGCATCCCGGCTTTGCTTGGGCAGCTACTAAAACCGCATTTAATGCTGTTGGCGGTTTAATCGAAGAAGCAATCCTTGGATCTGGTGATAGACATATGGCTTTTGGACTTGTTGACAAAATGGAATTAACAATCAATAAAAAATTTACTCCTGCTTACAAGCGTGTTTTGAAAAAATGGGAATATTTAGCTAACAAAAATATTAAAAAAAATGTTGGATATGTTGATGGAACATTATTGCATTATTGGCACGGAAAAAAGAAAGATAGAGGTTACAATTGGCGCACTAACATTCTTATAAAAAATCAATATGACCCCGACACAGATATTAAAAAAGATTGGCAAGGAATGCTTGATTTAACAGGAAATAAGCCAAAATTTAGAGACGATTTAAGAAAATACTTTGAATCTAGAAATGAAGATAGCATAGATGTTGAATCTTAATAAAAAAGCACTATAATAAAAAACATGAATGATTACATTCTTAACAGATGCGTTCGCATCATGTTATCTGATTGGTCAAATAAAAAAGAAAGACCATTTTATCATTACGCATTCGCTATAAGAAAAAATAAAATTGTTGCAATGGGAAAAAACAATCCCATCATGACATCTGCCAAAGCATACAGACTAGCCATGAAGTTCAATATCAAACATTGGCAGAAATACCCTTTCCTTCACGCTGAAGCCGCTCTTTTACTCAAGCTTGATGAAAAGTACTATAACAAAAGAACAACGATTCTAAGCCTAAAAATAAACCGTCATGGACAATTCAGATTGGCTAAACCATGCTACAAATGCCAAATAGCATTAGACGCTTTAGGATTAACTAAAATATTGTGGAGCCTAACAGATGAAACAAATCGTCCCCTTCCTATTTTGGATGGGACGATGGAGATCGTTTAGATTTAAATAGCAAAAGGAAAAACCCCGGCTTTCGCCGGGGCTTTTCTGTTTTGTTATTTTGGATAACAAGACTATTAATATGTCCGTCAGACCCTGAAATTTGCTATTGAGAGGCGGGCATAGAATTTTGACCCTTCCCTTAACAACTTTTTTCCGTACCGAACAAGTAGACCACGCCTTGGGCAGAAAGACTCTGGGTCGAGGACCACTGGGGTCTGGGTGAGAGGAACATATGGGCAGTAGAAATATCCGCTGTCCATGTAGGAGTCGCCCTTGTAACCCATCAATAATTGGTTGGTTGGGAAGAGGGGGTCTTTGTAGAGACGGTAGCGGTTAGCCACTGTTCCGACATACTGCACACCCAAGGAGGAGGTGAAGGTTTCGGAAGGAGCAGGAGCGAAGCCAGCGGTAGCGGTTTCAAAGATTGAAGCAACTTCAGGTGAGGTCACGATGAAGTTAGCGCCGCCACGGAGGGTCTTT
>Ga0214917_10003440_pt1 | contig 18261 bp, 10 predicted proteins | sample LL_1208_BB_MetaG_FD_177983 | JGI IMG/M metagenome (GOLD analysis project Ga0214917, IMG submission 177983) | Freshwater microbial communities from Lake Lanier, Atlanta, Georgia, United States - LL_1208_BB | ecosystem: Environmental > Aquatic > Freshwater > Lake | place: USA: Georgia | collected...
ATCCTTCGCAGAAGCCAAGCTTTCCCCCTCGGGGAGTTTATTCTTCCAAAGGAACAAATTCATGCTGCCTTGCGGGATTTCTTTACTTAACCATATCCTACTTGGTAAAATTCGTTTTATCCGATAATCACCTGGCAAATGGGGCATTTGGATACCAATGCTATCGCGGATCAAGGTCAACACGGTATCCGAAGAAGTCAGTCGGTTCAATCGTTCCAAAATCAATTCCTTATCCATGCGCTGAAACTGTTGCCTGATCCATGGGCCTTGCTCTCTCAAGAAATTACCGAAAACACTCGAATCAGGCGCGATAAACCAAACCTCTCGCTGTGGAAATGCACGTGGATGCGCCAACGTCCCCCAATAAACTTTGCCTTGTTCGAGAGCCTTCTTAGCAGCGATAACAACATTCTTAGGCAAATCTTCCTGAAGATCACCGATCCGAATATGCAGCATGAAACGATGCCTGCTCTGAAATTTGTTGGAGCCCAAATCCTGAACAGGAATAAGTTTGAACCAAGGTTCCGGTTGGGGTAAGCCGTATTGTTCGGAAGAAAGAGTTTTACGCAGTTGTCGGCCAATTTCACCTTGCCAAATTTCAGCTTCGCTAACCACCAAGACTTCTGCAACGCCACCCAGCGACTCCGGCTTCAGACCGCGGTCTTGGCAAGCATCAAGCAAAAAAGACATGCCCAGCATACCCATCCACCGCGAGACCTTGGGCCAAATCCTCAAAAAGATCTGCAGCATGATGAAGGCTAACCCCGTTGAATTCGCAAGACCATGCCCGGGGTCAAACGACTTCTCGAGGTCAAATTATTGAGCTTCATGAGATCATCCACCGTTAGCCCTTCAAATTTTCTGGAGATTGACCACAAGGTATCGCCTTGGCGGACTCGATAGGACTTGACCTGAGGCTCATTGGACGCTATAGCTTCCACCGGTGAAACCAAGGTATCTGCCCCATTTTTCAGGGCTGGGCTTGTATTGACCTGAAGGATGGCACTATCTGCCTGTGGGTTGCCCTTAACCAAGGCTGTATTCTTTTTGATTTTGAGCCGAGCTCCTACAACAAGACGGTTTGACCTTAACTGGTTAGCCTCTTGAATTTCCAAACTAGAAACCCCGTACTTTTTGGCGATGGAACTTAGGTTATCTCCTTTACGGACCTTGTGGTATTTCCAGGTGGAGTAAGGGACATTGGCCGAATCAGGCTGAGCCAATCGGGCATTGGCTTCCTTGGCCTCTTCCGCGATGACTTTGGAACGCGTTAATTCGTACAAATACGCCAGGTACACGGGCCTCTTCCTTTCAAATTCCGGGGCCAATTTGGCAGGGATACGGAGCGTATATTCGGGATATCCTGCGGGTACGAATTTCTGTTTGAGTTGAGGGTTCATCAGAGCCAAAAGATCCGAATCCATGTTGAGCATTTGGGCAAAATAACTCAACGGCAAAGGGCCTTGAACCGCAACGGTGTCAATTTCGATCGGTAAGGCCACCATGGAATAGGGCTGCAAATTGTGTTCTGCAGGATAGGTCATCAAATAAGTGACTGCTATAAAGGCAGGAACATACCCTCTGGTTTCCGCAGGGAGGTACGGCATAATTTCCCAAAAAGTTGTTTTGCCACCGGATCTGCGTATCGCTCGGTTAACATTACCTGGCCCGCAATTGTAGGCAGCCAAAACCAAAAGCCAATCGTTGTATGTATGGTATAAATCCTTCATGAAACGACAGGCAGCGTCACTGGACAAAGCCGGATCCCTTCGTTCGTCAGAATAGAAGTTCACCTTGAGGCCATATTGCATCCCGGTTCGGTACATGAATTGCCACAAGCCTGAAGCGCCAACTCGGCTCACCGCGTTGGGGTTGAGGGCAGACTCCACAACAGCCAAATGCTTCAACTGGTGAGGCATTCCATGACGCTCCAAGGCAGCTTCAAATTCCGGGTAATAATATTTGCTCAAGGCCAAGACCCTTTCGGTCAGCGACTTTTTGCGGATGGCATACATTTCGATGAAACCCCGCACATAGGGGTTATGCTTCAGCGGAATAGGCGATTGTATTTGCCTCATTCGCCATGAAATCAACGAATCGGATAGCGGCGGAATATAGTCTGGAGCATACCCGTACTTATTGGGGAGGCGAGGGGTAGCAGTATTCTCTTTGCGAAAAAAACGAAGGGAAACCAAGCTATCCAAATTCCGAACAATGGCCTCATTCGCCAAGTCAAAGGGGGAAACCGTTGAGGCTGCCTGCCCAACAGGCATTGATGCCCCGGAATTATTGGCGTTCTGCCCTAACCCAACGGAAATAAAAAATAATCCAAAAAATGTTAATAACAAATATCGATATAAATTCATGAAACAAGGTTTGGGCGAATCGAATCCACAAGACGATCCGCAATTTCGAACATGATCGCATCCTCGAATGCGCCACCCATAATCTGTATGGCTAACGGCATACCGTGCTCATCCGTCCCTGAAGGCACAGAAATGGCCGGGAGACCGACTAGATTGGCCAATACGGTAAATTGATCTTCTAAATACATGGCCAAAGGGTCGCTGCTTTTGGAGCCTAGGGGAAAGGCTGGCCCGAGGGTTGTGGGCATTGCAAAAACATCGCATTCCTGCATAATCCGTTCAAACCGTTCTTTTAACAAACGACGGACTTTCTGCGCCTTACCGTAATAGGCGTCGTAGTACCCTTCGCTCAAAACAAAAGTCCCCAACATAATTCTTCTTTGGACTTCAGGGCCAAAACCGCTGCTCCGGGAAAGTTTGAGCGTACTTTCCAAAGAATCTGCATGGTCATCACGCTTACCGTAATGCATTCCGGAATACCTGCTCAGGTTGGACGAGGCTTCGGCGGTGGCGAGAATGTAATAAACCGGAATGGCATAGTCCAATTCTTCGATTTCGATAGGAATCAGCGTATGACCGTGCTCCACACAACGTTGAAGAAAAGCTTCCAAGTGCTGATGCAAGGATGGATGCAGCGACGGATGATGCATCCACCCGGGTGCATACGCGATTTTGTAGGTTTTGCCTTTGGGTTCAGGAGCTAAATTCTCCCCTTGTGGCGCGGTGCAGGTGGAATCCATGCCGTCCATTCCGGCGATGCACGAAGTGAGCAAGGCTACATCCTCCACCGTATGACCCAAAACGCCGACCTGATCAAAGGAGGATGCAAAGGCGATGATTCCGTGCCGGGAAATACGGCCGTAGGTGGGCTTCATTCCAACCACCCCGCAGTAAGCCGCAGGTTGACGAACCGAACCCCCTGTGTCAGTACCCAAACTCAAATGACAAGCACCCATGGCCACCGCAGCGGCAGAACCCCCCGAAGAACCCCCCGGCACACAAGAGGTATTCCTTGGGTTAAGCACAGGACCGTAGGCTGAATTCTCGTTGGATGAACCCATGGCAAACTCGTCGCAATTTAATCGCCCAAGGATGATCGCACCATTCTCCAAAAGTCTTTCCACCACGGTTGCGGAATACAGGGACTGGAAGCCCTCCAAAATCCTCGAAGCGGCGGAGACTTGATGGCCCAAGTAACAAATATTGTCTTTTATTCCAACCACCACACCGCTAAGTTTGCGGAGGGTACCGGCTTGAACTTCGAGATCCAGGGCGTCCGCCCTTTCCAAGGCCTCCTCGTCAAACAATTCCAAGAAGGCATTCAGGTGGCTTTGGGAATGGGCGCGCTCTAAACAGCGCAATACTTCCGCCCTGACCGTAGTGATACCTCGGACAAGTTGATCATGGTAGGTGGAAATTCCTTCAAAAACCAAACCCGAAAATTATTCTGTTCAAGAACGGTTTTCGGTACCGGTATCGGCATCCTTTTCAATCTCCCGCTTAATCCCGGCAGATGCATCTTTGAATTCCCGTATTCCTTTGCCCAGCCCTTTGGCCAGCTCAGGAATACGTTTAGCCCCAAAAAGCAGCAATACCACGGCAAAAATGAGGATCAATTCCCCGGAGCTCAAATTGCCAAAGAGCAAGAAAAGCAATGCATTGGACTCAAACATGGCAGGTTGGTTAATTCACAAAGATAACCCCCCCGATGCAGATTTAGCTTGCCGAAAGGACAGTCCTACCGAATCGCTAGAAATCTAAACCAAGGCTTATGACCCAGGATGGTGGCAATGCCTTCCTGTTCTCCCATGGCCAAGCTCGGTCAATCCTTAGGGAATAGCCCAAGACATTGGCCCTTGTTCCCATACCATAGGACCACAAGAATGGGGATAAGTTTTGAGCCAATTCAACGCGGATTGGGCCTTGTGTGATTTGTGTTGGAAAGAGCGAGGTGTCGTTTTTCAAGAATTGGCCCCGGTTCCAAACGGTTGCGGCATCGGCAAATCCGTAAATACGAAGACTTCTCCAGAAATCTGAACCCACCGGGATTGCTGACCTCAGCGCTGAAAAGGCCATGCGCAACTCGGTGCCTGCCGATAGAAATGCGGAACCATTCCGGGAATTGATCGGCAGGCCTTTCACCGGAGAGGCTAACGCGTACATCAAGGTTTGGTTCATGGATGGCCGGGGCATATCGTTATTGAAGCGTGGCGAAAGCCATTGCTCCGTTCCCCCAGCCATGTACGCCGCGCGTACGGGACCCCACGCATATTGAAAGCTCAGTCGATTCGCCCAAACCAAACCTGGCATAAAACCCGCATAGGACCGACCATCCATCCCCATTAAACTTGAGGATCCTGTACGATTACCGGTCAGCAGGTAATTTTCTTGGAAGACTTTAAAAAGATAACCGCCGTTGGTCCAACCCAAGGATTGTTTACTTTGGTCACAGACGGCCTCCAAACGAATTCCTGTAGTGAGTTCAGGCTTATCGGTATTGTCCTTCGGAAAATCAGGATTCAGAGGCCCTCTGTCCACGGCCACCGCATGCCCCATGGTCACCGAAAGCCCGACAGAACGACTTATCGGATAAGTCGCTGAACCGTACAGTTCCAGCATACTCCGAACAGGCCCCCCTGTTGACCGCCCAAATCCAGGATTCTCATACGATTGGTCCACCGGTAGGATCGAATAAACCCCCATAAATCTCCAATCTGTCAAACCCTTGAGATTTTCGACCATCAAATACGATTGGAAATTGGTCAGAGACTGCAATACCAAAGCACCCGCAGAGAGGATACGGTCTTCAGATACATCCGAAAGGCTTAGACGCATCACAGCCCCGGGCTGAGCATGGAGCATATGCAATGGGCTTGCAGACAACAAAGGCATACGCCCAATTAATATATTATTACCAGCCTGCATACTGATGTTGTCCAAGGCCGAGGAGCGAACATAAGACCCTCGTCGCGCGGTTACCTTCCCGGACTTTGGTTTGGTCGTGAATAATTTCTGGATGGCCAATCCCAAAGGGGTATTACCCTGCTCATCCATCGGGGGGCCATAGGAGGCGTTTGGGGGCCACGTTGGTAGAGGCGGTGAACCTGCATCGCGATAACCTAAATTCAGCAAACCCAAGTTGGCGGCCATGGACGAAATGCCCAAACCGTTTCCTGCAGCCATGGACCGAATTTCCTCTAATCGTCGCTGATTCTCTTTACGCCAAGAACTTTGCGGTAAGGTCGCAGGATTGAACCCGAAGGTGCGCAAGGTATCCAATCGATCTCGGTATCCAATAGTTGCTTTGCGGGTAAACTCTTCTGGCCCCAAAAGCATTTGGTTACCCAATACACCGGCCTCATGCCATGCAATGTTAAGCGCTACTGGCGGTAGAGCTTCCGGTAGGTGGGCTGATTGATCCCAGCGGCCCATGAATCGAATTCGATAGCCGCTGAGGTCGGATAACCATAACAATTTTCCGCCTAATAGCGGTAAAGGAGAGGCTATAACCTCCTCATTGGACTGAACCAAGGTCACAGGCTTTGCATTGGGGGTCAAGTCCAACCTGGCTATTCCGTAAATCTGCTCAAGCCTGGAGCTTGGGCTCCTTATGATCTGCAAAGAGTCCAAGGCCGTCGAATAGACATATACGACGGATTGAGACCCTGGCACGAATCGTATATCCTTTTTCTCCAAACTATCCGTCCACAAAACGCGCCACTTGGGGTTTGCTGAATTGGATAGAAGCAATTTGGAACGACTTCCTTGCAGGACCGCTGCAACCCATGTTTTGCCATCTTGCGACCAATCCAGCGATTGAACCCAATCCGCATCGGGCATTTTTTGTGACTCATGGATCCAGTTGCCGTCGGGTTGTTTCTGGACGTCAGATAAGGTTAAGCCCTTGCCAAAATTGCCAATCACGAGCAGACGTTGACCTCCCGGGTGCCATGCCAGTACCGGTGATGAGGATGGAAGGACATGGCGCACCCGAGAGCTCACGAAGACCGATCGTAGATTTTTGGTTGCTCGCTCATAAACGAAAACCCTGTAACGACCCTTTTGGTAAGCGACGAAAGCGATATTTTTTCCTTTGGCATCAAGGCGTAACCCACCTTTGGCCACGCCTCTTAAGTTTGGAATTTCCAATGCGTCTTTAACCATGGCAGTCTCAACGGAATCCTTGGAAATTTCAGCTTGGTATTCGGCCAAGATTCCTTCCACAAAGGCCCCATAGGTCTCCTTGTTCAAACTGCGAAATGCGGATTGTATCTGTCTTTGGGCCCTTGCCGAAAGCAACAATTGGGCTGCACTACCGGCGCCGTTCAAACGAATGTACCGGTGCCAAAACAAAACTCCTGCAAGGTCTGGCCTGTTCCGAACCAGTTCACCGAAACCGGGCTTGGATCGGGATCTTAACCATTCACGTAACTCACGATCCATGGAGCCTGTCCAACCGGAGCCCCAATATTGGGCAAGGCCATCCGTAAACCAAGAAGGCAAAACCAAAAGAGCTCGGTTTTGAATACGTTGAAACGAATTGCCGCCATAGACCATTTCTGCGATCAAAATGCGAACAATGCCCTCACGCATTTGAGCGACCATCGAAGCCGAATACTGATTGAGGCAGACAGGAACCTTGTTCCCGGTTGCCGGGAAATTCCACCCGGTATTGTAATAAAACTTTTCCCTGTTCAAATTGCTTTCCTGCCAATCCAGGTGATTACGGTACAACAAAACCTGATAGGGCTGTTCCGGACGGATATTGAATTGCTGTTCCAGACTGGAACTCATGGACGGCAAGACTTTACCCACCCAGTCAGCACTGTATTCCAACCCGGCAGGATAATAAATTCGATGAGCACCGGATTCCAAAAACTGCCAAGCGTAGGCATTCCACTGCCTCTGATTCGAACCAAACGGCGTCATCTGAATCTGCAATTGGGCTTGGGCGTGGAAGAACAGGCCGGGTAGCAATACCCATACAGTCAAGATAAATCGCCACCATAGGCTTGAATCCCGGAGTTTAAAACGCCTGGTCCCTAAACGAATCGTTGGCCTGGAAGACATGTTTTCAAAATTACTTAAATTCGTCCTTCAATTAGGCGAATTTGCCGATTCTTAACCATGATAACGAGCTTCACGTTCAACCCGTTTCAAGAAAACACCTACCTGCTTAGCGCGCCCAACGGCAGTACCATTTTGATCGACCCGGGTTGTTATTCCCCCGCTGAAGAAAAAATACTCTCCGATTATATCCAAAGCCATGGCCTTCGACCGGTCATGTTGCTTTTGACCCATGCGCATTTGGATCATATCCTGGGCAACCATTGGGTATTCCAAACCTACGGGCTTCGACCTCGAATGCACTCCTTGGATTTGCCTGATTTGCATCGTCTTGAAGCCTATGCTCCCTTGTTCGGGGTACAGGCCAAGGCCTCCCCGGAACCTGAAAATTTCTTGGTTGATGGCGATCATATCCACTGGGATGGCCCTGAAATCCAGATTATACAAGCCCCGGGCCACTCTCCGGGCAGCCTATGCTTCTATATTCCTGAACTGAGTAGCGTGATTTCAGGGGATGTCCTCTTCAAGGGGAGTATTGGGCGAACCGATCTGCCAGGCGGTGATTACTCCACGCTGATACATTCCATTCATCAGGCTCTGATGCCCTTACCCGACCATACCACCGTGTATTCGGGTCATGGGGCCGCCACAAGCATCGCCCAAGAGCGCGATAACAATCCCTTTCTGCGGGTTCATTAAATCAAACTACTCCGTTACCGATATCGCATCTTCGGACCCAGAAGATTTCCCCAAGGCGCCAAGGTCAAACATCAGCGAAAACCTCAAGGTGTTGGCCAAGGGATTGGTCTGCAATTGACCTACCGGGAGCAAATAGGAGAAATTCAAATTGAAAACATTGTATTGCAAACCCATTCCTGCAGTGAAATACTGCCTCCCGCCCTTGGTTGGATGCTCGTACATGTAACCACCCCTTAGCGCAAAAACCTGGTTGTACAGGTACTCCACCCCTATGGAGGGATTTATCTCCCTCAGCTCTTCCTTGAAACCATCCGGGGCATCGTTAAATGACCCTAACATGCCTTCAATCACCGATTTCTGGTTAGGGTCTGACCCGCGTTCGATAATCGGTGAACCGTTTTCGTCAAGACGAATGCGATTCAAGCTATCCCGCTGGTAAACGGGATTGGTAGGAACCAGCAATTTGTTAAGATCCAACGAAAACGATACTTTGTTATAACGGTCAATGACCGTGGTGATGGTCGTTCCTAAACGCATATTCGCGGGAATAAAACTGGTTTGCCCAGATTCGGAATACGCCATTTTGTTACCCATATTGCTGATAACCAAGCCTGCCGCTACATTGCCTTCTTTGCCAAACATTCGACGTGGACGGTTGTAGTAGAAGGAAAGATCACCGGCAACCGCTGTACCGGCTTTGAATTGATTGTTCGGGTCAAATCCCGCGGCAAGATTCGAATACACATAACGCAATCCAACCCCAACGCTGAACTCATCACTCAATTTGCGCGAATAACAACCGTCAATCGCAAATTCATTGGGATTGAAGGTGCCCAAAGAGGCGCCGTTAATGTCCGTGAAATTGATATCCCCCAAAGAAAAATAACGCATCGAAACACCGACCGTTTGCAAATCATCCAGACGCTTGTAACCACTCACATAGGCCATAGAAACATCGGGAACCAAATTTCGGAGCCAAGGGGTGTAGTTCATCGCGATTCCGCTGTTGTTGCCCACAAAACTGAGCTTGGCCGCATTCCAAAACATTGAATTTGCATCCGGACTTATGGCAACCCCCACATCACCCATGGCTCCTGACCGTGCATCCGGAGAAATCATAAGAAAGGGGACTGCCGTCGTAATCGTGTTCAACGTACCGCCCCCTAATTGTTGCGGGGTGATCTGACCTTTCGCCACGAAGGATGCCCAGAATACCAAGCCTAGGCAAGAGGCTGTGGCGAGGACGTGAAACCTGAACTTAGAATAAAACATCATAAAACCAAAAAAGTGAAATTAACTAAAGGCAATTAACGGAAATTCAGCAAATAATTGCACTCCTTAAGCATGAATCAATGCAAATTTCAGCTTGGGAGGGCTGTTCAAAGATAGTGTAAAGGGCAATTTATCGGGTTACCCAGATTCGGGTTTGGGCGGAAGCTCTTTGACCTTCGCATTCGACCTCAATTTGAACCGTATACAAGCCATTGGTCATGGTGTTGGCCCAATCCTGAATCGCGGTGGTCTCGAGTCGGAAATAATTCCCTTGGGAGAAACCTGTTTCCTCCAATCGGTGAACCATCCTGCCTTGCATGTCCATAAGGTTAAGGCTTACCCGCATGGAAGATCCAGGTCGGTTGTGATTAAATTCCAGAACCGGGGTTACCCCAGCGCCAATCGGATTCGGATAAACAGCGAGGGCTTGAAGATGAAACTGGTTATCCGGCACCACTTGGAATCGGAGCTGACCCGTGGATGAATTGTTGCAAACATCCCAGGCCTTCAACTCCAGCGTATAAGAACCGGGGCTTAATTGGCCCAAGGGATAACGAATTCGACCGCTGCGGTATTGGTCCGGATCCGAAACAAAATAGGCATTCAGCGTCTGTGCATTGGCCCTGTCCCCGTTACGGACGAGTTGCATTTCTCTTCCAATCCCCGAGGCACTGGAGTTGATGCCATCTTCATCGTACAAGGTTGCCCACAACACATTATCGACACCGGCTATACCTTCACTTCGAAACAAGGAGTCATTGAGGGACATCACGATGCGAGGCCCATCAGGTTGGCAGACGGAATTTGTTGAACTTCCCCCCACCACAATCATTCGGGTATCACCTGCGGCATCCCCCCCCGCATTTCCTGCGGTTGCCGAATCATCCAAATCACGAAGAGCGTAAGCATTAATTCGGCCATTGCCAAACACATAATTAATATCCTTGGGTACACGGAATTGGGATTTCCATTCACCGGCCTCAACACTGATTTTTCCCTTGAATATCAAATTGTTATATTCAGAATACGAAAAGAAATAGGAATCCGGATCGTTGACCCTGGTGCGAAGAGCAGACGCCTTGTCCATGACATTCAAATCAAGAAATCCATTGAATGTACTATCCGGCATTCCATCCGCAGAAAGCACCTTTCCCTTTAATTCAACCAGGCCCAAGGCCTTCAACGTATCGCTTACCGTATCCACCGTGATGGATTGTTGGGGAAAAGCAAGCCGTAGTGCAGGGTCACCCAGCAAAGCAAAATTCCGGGTATTGATGATGCCCAATTCCGGGTTAGCGGCCTCCTTGTACAAATCGCCTAATCGCAAAGATTTTCCTTGTTCCTTACGAAAAAGATGGTCCCTGAAGAGCCGAGAGGATATGCTCAAATTAAAGTTGGTGAAGGTGACCCGGGATGTGGTCAACAAGGCAATCGCTCCCCCTCTGGGGTTCAGCAAGGCCCTTTCACCCGCACTCAGGATAGCGGGATTATCAAAACGGGCAAATTCACAGGTGGCGGTCACCATCAAGGGGTATCGACCTGGATGATCCCAAGCATCGATCTCCGGAATGGTCATGATACGTTCCTCGGCAAGCCCATTGACTCCCCCATGTCCCATGTAGGCCATCACCAAACAACCCTCTTGCATTGACCTGTTGATACGATCATTGACGGCAGGGTACCTGGCCCCGCCCGGTCTGCTTTCTTGCTCGTAGGCATCCGCATAAATCTTGCGCACCAAACCCTGCGGGTACTGGGTCTCGGTATGCCGAACCAGCTCAGCACAATCATTCAGGTGAATATTGTAGTCTTGGTCATCGGCCACAAAAACAAATTCGTTACGCCACGGGCCTCGGTTCGAAGGATCAAGATACTCTTGAATTTTGCGAACCATCGCGGTCGCTTGTCCAGCATCCCTTACCGGAATTCGGCCTATTCCCAAATCCATTCGATCCCCACTGCCATCACCAAAGGCCCCCTCGGTGGAATCCATCAAACCAAAGAAGGCATCCGAGCAATACGAACCCAGGGGGTCACGAGAATTGTAGCTCTGGAAGGTGGGTATATGGTTCAAATTCCCCGGCATGACATTCAGGGCATCGTACGATGTTGATCCCAATAACAACAAATACTTCAACGATGGCCCTGTGGAACTTTGAGGGGTGCTGCGATGATACAACATCCTTAAATAATCCCGAATGGCCACCAAATCCCGACGACCCGAAGAGAATTCGCGGTACAAATCATCAGGATGTACAATGTTAATTTTCAGTCCATCATGTTGATGGTGGATTGTTGCAATTTGAGTTGCCTGATCTAGAAAAGCCTTAGGCGTTACGATCACCATATCCGCCGACGAATCCCCCATGAGATTCTGATTCGGAACAAGGCTCAGGGACATGGGGGGGGCAAAGGAATTTCCTTTGATGAAGCACAAATGCCGTAGTCGATCTCCATGAACCAGAATTTGCTGGTAATTCGCCCCATTGATTTGAAGGTCCTCCAAAGGATACGCTGTCGCTGCCCAGGGTAGGGTAATGTCCCAAATCTGATGGGGCTGGGAGACGGCCGGCCAACGATACTGAGTTGGCTGTACCCCCAAGGTGGAAGCGTTGTAGAAAACCTGATAGGACGGCCAAATATCCGGCTGTATTCGAGGTCTGCCCTGCACCAGGATACGATCAAGCCATGCCTGCGCAGCATTGTTCTGACGACTAAAGACCATGTTCAAATTCAACAGCGAAGAGCCCGGATCGGTCATCCAAATTTCTTCTTTCAGGTTGTAGTAAGGATCCAAATAATAGGTGCCTACCGTTGGAGCCACCACCGAAATAGGATCTTGTCCGTTCATTCGAAGGGTCATGGGTGAGGGGGCTCCTTGGCTCCGGATGGCCATACGAACGGCAATCCTGCACGAGTCCCCTAAAGAATAGGAGGGCAAACCCAAGGTGAAATTGCGGTTGTTCACCGCATCGAAGGACTCACCCAGCCATTCCCTACCGCTTTTGATCGGGTTGTTGAGCTCTTTCTCGTAGGCAATGAGGCAATCTCCCCTATCCGTTACCGGCCATGGGCCTGGTCCTGGAGATGGCCCTCCGGGCTGAACCGTATCCATGCGAAGAACAGGTGAGACGCTGACTTGTCTTGCATCTTCCCAATCCGGATTCAGGAAGGCATAGGAGCTTTGCTCATAAGGGTTGGGGGATTTGATCAAATTCGCCGTTCCCGGACTTTGTTGCAGGCTCTCTGAGCCAGGGATGTAGAACAGAAAATACTCATTGGCCTCAAAGACCCCGTCTTGATCCCCATGAAATTGCAAAGGGTACTGGACCAACCCCCATGGCCTTACCGAATTATTAGCCTCTGGGAGAGGCCCCCTCCCGCCCCCAAACAGGACCAGGCGATCGGTATGGACTCTTGATGGATTAAGCCCCATGCTTTGGAGCCATTGGGGGGTGATTTTGTAAATGCCCTCTCCAGCAAATTGCATTTGAAACCAATCGCCGGACTTCAATGGGCTGGCATTCAGTTCGATCATGCCCGCCGTGCCCCACAAGGCCATGGCCCAAAGCCTGATCATCACTCGGCATTTCATGCTTACAAAATTCGTGAAGATTCCCCTTTGAAGGACTGTATCCGTTTCATTATCACAAAAAACGCAGGATCATACCCTAAGGTATATTTTCCTCGTTACTGAGCAACCATTCAAGATGAATCTCATTAATTTCATCCAAGTTCTTTCAGGTTTCAGCAAAAAACTTTGGTTTTGACTGCTTTTGGTGTGAAATTTACGCTCCGACCATTCCAATGAAAATGAATTTCAAAGTCCGTTCTAACCCTTTGCATTCACGCCTTACGAAGGCATGTGCATTTTTGTTGCTGATTTTGAGCGCCATGCACTGGTCCAATGGTCCGCTCAGGGCTCAGGATGTGGTATTTTCTCAGTTTTATGCCAATCCTCTTTATTTGAACCCAGCCTTGGCTGGAAATGCCTCCGATCCCCGATTAACTTTTAATTTTCGAAATCAGTGGCCGGCCCTCAACGCCTCCTTTGTCACCTACAGCGCTGGTTTTGACCAACATTTTGATGCCTTAAGCGGTGGTGTTGGTCTGCATGTCCTCACCGATCAAATTGGCTCTGAGGCCTTCCGCCACACCCAAGTGGCCCTGCAATATGCCTACAATTTGAACATCAATAGAAACTGGGCATTGCGGGCGGGTTTTCAATACGCCTACGCTAACCGCTCTTTGAATTTCAATAAACTGACCTTTCCGGAACAAATTGACCGAGTCAACGGGATTGGCGGCAGGCCAACAAACTCGGAAGTTCCGTTTGGATCCAAAACGGTCACCATAAATGACTTTTCGGCGGGACTTGTACTTTTTTCCGAAAAGTTCTATTTCGGAGCCGCAGCACACCACCTTACCGAGCCAAGCCAAGCCTTTTATGGTGATGCTGATGCGCCTTGGCCGATGAGAATCTCCGTGCATACCGGGGCCAATATCCCACTAAGCCAAGCCTATTCAAACGCTGAACCTTTAACCCTCTCCCCGAATATCATTTATATTCAACAGGGAACCTCTCAGCAAATTAATGTAGGAACCTACCTGAGCAAAGGTCCGGTCTCTGCGGGATTATGGTACAGAGTTAACGACGCAATCATTGCAACGGCTGGTTTTCAGCGGGGCCAAATGCGTATTGGCTACGGTTACGACATTACCACCTCCAAGCTTAGCGACGCAAGACCCGGTGGATCCCATGAAGTTTCCTTAAGTTTTATTTTCGAAAAATTTGAACCCATCGAAAAAAGACGCTATTCCAAGGTAAATTGCCCTAAATTCTAAAAAGACTCGATTTAATTATGCTTTCATCCTCAATAACCTCCAAGGCTATGACTTCCTTTAAATTCAACGCATTCAGAAGAGAGGCAAGCTTTGGCCTACTTTTTCTTATTCTGGGCTTATCCGGATGTGGTAATGGTGATCGATCTACCACAACCACCTGGTTTTATGGTAACCCCAAAGGCTTAGCTTTCAAGAGCATTGATCACAACGGGACCCCTCCTCCCGGAATGGTTTTTGTCCCTGGAGGATCCTTCGTCATGGGCGCTACCCAAGAATCCGTTGCTCTAGACCCGGACAATGTCCCCAAATACGCCTCGGTTTCATCCTTTTACATGGATGAAATTGAGGTCCCTAATGTCAGCTATTGCGAGTACCTCAACTGGATGGCCAAGGTTTTTGCCCAGTCCAACCCAGCGACTTATCGCAGTGCGCTACCGGATACCACTGTTTGGAGAAACGGTTTATCTTTCAATGAACCCCATGTCAACGATTACCTACGTCATCCTGCATTCAAATACTATCCCGTTGTTGGAGTAAGTTGGGTTCAAGCCAACCAATACTGTGAATGGAGAACCGACCGAGTCAATGAACAAAGGCTCATTGATGCAGGCTACATCAAATACTCCGCCCAGTCAGGGGAACAACACTTCACCACCAAAGGATATTTGGCTGGCTTTTATCGCCCAGAACTCACCAAAGCCAAATCCAAGAACAGCATCAACGGGGATTTAGTTTATCCCGTCACGGAGGATGGTTTTTTTACTGCTTCGTACCGTTTGCCATCCGAAGCTGAGTGGGAATATGCCGCCCAAGGATTGGTAGGCAGAACCGAAAGTGGATTAATTGCAGAAAGAAGGGTGTACCCTTGGAACGAAAGGGGTATTCGTTCAGGGCCTGGACGTAGGCAGGGAAATTATTATGGGAATTTCAAACACAGTGTTTCCTCGCCAACGGAAGTTGGGTCCTATGACATCACCCGCGGTGGGCCAACCTCGCCAGGAAAATACTATCGCGCTAACGATTTCGGTCTGTACAACATGGCTGGAAATGTGAATGAATGGGTTGCAGACCTTTACCGTCCTTCTTCCAACCTTGAATCTGACGCGATTTCTCCATTCCTGGGCGGGGGTTATACCCGACCTCAGTACGATGAAGAGGGCAACCTTGCCAAAGACAGCGCCGGTAGAGTCATCATGATCGCCGATGATCGCAGGTACAGCGATGATTTATTGGTATCCTACCTGGATAGCATCACCATTTCAGCCAATCCAAACGGTCAGGTGAATAACCGTAACCGGGTTTACAAGGGAGGCAGTTACCGCGATATGCCTTACTGGGTCACACCGGGCGCGCGCCGCTTCTTCAACGAGTCCAAAGGCAAGGATGATTTAGGCTTTCGTTGTGCGATGATTGGTCTGGGCCGCCCCAGAGGTCAACGCTAAGGATTAGCGCTTCATCCAAATCTTAGCCGAGGCGCTTTTACCTTCGGCACTTCGGCCAACCAATTGATAGATTCCCGGGGTTAACTCCTCGGGAATTTTTATTGGAAGCCCTTTTGAATAATCGTCCTGCACCAAAGGTTCAGCGGTTATATTCCATTGGCTCACCAACTTGCCTTCGCCGTTGTAACAACGTAGTTCCACAAGGTCAGTACCCAAACCAGGCATCAAGACTTTGAGCAGTGAACCAGAACTGACAGGATTAGGAAAAACCAACAGGCTATGAGCATTCACCCTGGGGGCAGTGGGCTCTGCGATGGAAACCATGGAAGAGGTATTCCGCCAATGGGTGATGCCCCCTTTGAAGAAGCCCAGGAGCAGGTCCGGGAAGGAGTCCCTGTTAAAATCGACTAATGCAGGACTCACCCAATTCCCATGCGGTATCGAATCGGCAACCCCACCCGCCAAATCATAAACAAAAACATTGTTGCTAGCCTGAGCATTCGGAAGCCTGGACCAAAGGGAAGGGTAACAAAAAACCTTGCCCGACTCGGAGCCCACAATCAGATCTGCAAGACCGTCTCGGTTCAAGTCCCCAACACGTGGTGCAGCCCAGCCCGAAATCGATTCCGCAACATTGATTCGTCCAAGGCTATCGGTGAATTTAACCCAAGCAGGATTCGTCAAGGTACCTTGGTTTTGGAAGCAGGCAATCTGTCCATTACGCATCCCAACCAGAAGCTCCGGCTTCCCGTCACCGTCCAGGTCTCCAAGTTCAGGGGCCAGTTCGATGCCGCTTCGCAATCCTTGATAATCGTAGCTAATGCGTTGAAATTGAATGGGTCCTGAAGCGGTTGCGGTAATGTTCCGATAATGCATCATGGTGGAGTCGCTGTGCCCAATCAACAAATCCATACGCCCATCCCCGTCAAGGTCACCCGCAGCTAATCGCGGATTTCGAATCGGTACTGTATCCAGGCGCAAGAACAAAGAATCAACCAACTCGTAGATGGGAATTGCAGCGGTTCCTTTGTTACGATACAGGGCAAGACAGGGCTTGAGCGCAGAGTTTTCGTAAGCCACCAAGAGATCGGGCAGGCTATCTCCATTCCAATCCGCGACGACGGGCGATGCTTTGAGGTAATGATGCACCATGTCCTCCAAGACAAAGGATTTGGTTGTCAGGGCAAAGGAATCGCGCAAAATACCCGGGGAGCCGCGGAGATTTCGATAATGCCAAACGTGGCGATGCAGGTTGGACCCGTAAAACTCGTTGGGGCAAATCACCAAATCCTGCACGGTAGAAGACCCCCATCCAACCGCTCCTGTTCCGTTGGTAGGGAGGGCATACGCCGCAGGGTATTTGGTCATCGCCAAGGGGCTGTCCAGAAAGGCTGGGGTCGTGGTCTGCCAGGTCATGCGGGCGAGAGAACGGTTGCCCCCGTTCTGGAGGTAAGTCAGAAAATGCCCCTCTACATCCCCAAGGAGCAAATCGGGCAAGCTGTCGCGGTTGGGGTTAAGCAAGTTAATCGAAGAGCCTGCATGGGATGGCCGGAGCACCGACGGCAACGGCAATGGGATCTGGCAATTGCTGTCCAGGCCGAGGATGACTTGGGAGCTGAGTTGATTTTCGACAAGGCGTCCCCAGCAGCGGGAAACTTGGACATAATCCAGAGAATCGGAATGCCCATAACGTTCCCTGGAGAAATTTCGGAAATAATTTATTTTGCCGATTTCAAAATTATCGAAAGCAAGAATATCCAGGTCTCCGTCCCCATCCAGGTCGGCAATGCCCGGCCGGTCTATACTCAGCACATAGATGGCTGTTCGAAATCCGAAATCCCACAAAGCCGTTATGGAGGGCGAACGCAGTGTGAAGCGCGGAATTTGACCCACCCCGTTGTTGCGGTACAAGGCGACGCCCCCGTTGGTGGAACAAAAAAGATCTTCATCCCCATCCCCGTCAAAATCCGCGAACTCCACCCACGAATTGAAGCGAGGAAAAAGCGGAATATATCGTGGTGCAGGTATCCAGGACCAGGGGGGCGTACCAACGCGTTCATAGACCATTAAACTCTGGTCAACCCGGTCGAATACAATACGCTCCCAGACCCCGTCGCCGTCCAAATCCATGGAATGCCATTGAGGGCAAGCCATGCCACCTGCCCAAGGATGAACCAGGGCTCGCCCCCCCACCTCCACAGCCGGTTCGACTGAAACCGGCCGGAATTGTATGGGTGCGGTTTGGGCAATCGCTTCGCCAAAGGGAAGGATTAAGATAGCCCAAACCAAGGCCACAGCCCTCCAAGATTTGCAGATGAGGGTCCAAGGAACAAAGCAGGTATGCTGCGAAAACTTAGGTAATGGATGGCTCATACCGTCATGGTCTTGTCAAAAAATGAAGCAGCCTCCTCAGGACCGGGGTTTTGTAGCGAAATTCGGGCAACACGTTTGGACATCGCTCGAACAATGGTGGCGGGTAAGGCGTTGATTTTGTAAAATTATGCATTGCTTTGAAGGATGAACCTATTACCTAGCCTTGAGGAAGCCGGTTTGGAGAACGGGCGTTTGGA
>Ga0214917_10003441_pt1 | contig 18258 bp, 21 predicted proteins | sample LL_1208_BB_MetaG_FD_177983 | JGI IMG/M metagenome (GOLD analysis project Ga0214917, IMG submission 177983) | Freshwater microbial communities from Lake Lanier, Atlanta, Georgia, United States - LL_1208_BB | ecosystem: Environmental > Aquatic > Freshwater > Lake | place: USA: Georgia | collected...
CCTCCTGGTCCTCCTGGTCCTAGTGTTACTGGTCCTCCTGGTCCTCCTGGTCCTAGTGTTACTGGTCCTCCTGGTCCTCCTGGATCTGGTACTCAGGGTCCTCCTGGTCCTCCTGGTCCTCCTGGAGCTGGTACTCAGGGTCCTCCTGGTCCTCCTGGATCTGGTACTCAGGGTCCTCCTGGTCCTCCTGGTCCTCCTGGATCTGGTACTCAGGGTCCTCCTGGTCCTCCTGGAGTTACTGCTATTACCATAAGTATGGAAAATTATGGGGATTTACCGATTACTGCAAACGGGGCTACAATATATATTTATTCAAATAGTAATGCACATGGAAAAAAATATATCAGCATCTATTCTCCAAATGGTGGTGAAGACGGTGACGTTTGGTATCAAATTTTATAATTAAAATAATATGGCTGCTTATTTTGTAGAATTGAATAGTCAAATTTATTTGAAAATTACCGAAAGCACCACAGAGGTTTCTTTTAATGCGGAAGAAAGTGCTTCGTTTGGATATAATTTAAGCATAGCTGGTTTAATAAATATTTCAAAAGATGTTGGTGCAGGGGGAGCAATTTATAATACTGGTCTAAATGTAGGAGTAAATCCTGGAGATTTGCTACTGGTTACTGGTACTGGAACTGACAGCAATAACTATAATACATACACATACACTCCTACAGATACTGATCATTTGCTATGTGTCGGAAATACCTCACTAATTGCTCAAGGTGGAATTCTAGCATATCCTGGTTATGCGTCAAACAAAAGTTTAGATGTAAAATATAACGGATCATGGAAAAGTGCAAAAAGTATTTACACAAAGGTATCTGGAACCTGGAGACAATGTGAAAAAGTATGGACACATTTTGGTGGAAATTGGAGACTATCATACGAAATCCCAACCTCAGATTGGGTTAATATGTTAGAATTATTAGATGACAGTCTTGATTTTGCGGTACAGGTAGTTGCACAAAATTAAAGATATGCTATAATAATCCATATATTTTATTATTAAAATGAACGAACTTATTCAAAGTATTAAAGTTCTAGAAGAAAATGAATTAGAAATAATTAATAGTTATATTGATACTCTAATATTTTATGAAAATACTGTATTTGACTCAAATGGAAAAACAAGAGTTGATACGACAGTAAGATCAAGTCTTGGAGCAGCAATGAGTGAAGAACATACTGCAACAGAAATTCTTCATCGAAAAATAAATGAGTCTCTTTTGATTTATAAAGAAAAAATAATTGAAATCAATTCTATGTTTCAATATTATCCTGTTCCTGCTGGATATAATACAACTTGTCATAGAGAACCAATTCAAATTTTAGAATACGGAAAAGATAAGGAATATAAGTTTCATCACGATACATCAAATGATCCAAGTTCAAAGGAATATCATCGTAAAATTAGTGTAGTTTTATATTTAAATGATGGGTTTGTTGGTGGCGGAACAGAATTTCCTCATCGAACTTATAAACCAGATCCTGGATATGGATTATTTTTCCCCTCAAATTGGTGCTTTCCCCATTCAGGGCAAAGAGTTTTAGAAGGAAAAAAAAGAGTTGCCGTAACTTGGTATTATGTAATCGATCGTAGTGTTTAATTTTTATGGAAAAAATATTTAAACAAGACAATTTTATAAGTCTTGATGACTGTAAAACTTTAATAGAATATCAAAAAAATAATTCTACAAATGATGAATTGGGTCAAGTTTGGAATAACAGAGCTGTTACGACATATAACGATGAAATAAAATATCTAACTGATAAAATTCATAATAAAATAATTGATATGTGTAAAGAACTTTATAATCAAACTGTTTATTTAGAATTTAGTAATTTGGTTTATTGGGGTATGGGAATGAAATTAGACAGACACGCAGATAATCATTATATTGATGACCCACAAAAACCACATTATACACCAAACAGAGATTATTCTTCTGTTTTATATTTGAATGATGATTTTACTGGAGGAGAAACATATTTTTACAATTATAATTATGAAGTCAAACCAGAACCCGGAACAGTAATTTTATTTTCTTCTGGAAAAGATCATATTCATGGAGTTAATGAGGTACTGAGTGGAGAAAGATATACTATGTCAACCTGGTACACTAAAAATAAAAATTACAGTTTGACCCCTTGACACCACCCCCAAACCGTGCTATAATAACTAGGTAATCAAAAAAAACCACAAATGCCTGCCGAAACTCAAGAAGTCCTGACCCGCTGCGTTGTTGATACTCTTGCTAAAAAGTTTTATTTGTATTCAAGTGAAGGTGAAGAAAAGACTGTAAATTGTGAGACAATAGATCAATTTATGAATGTTTTAGAAGTTGTTCGTTCCCGTGTTGATGATAATTCCTTAGTTTATACATCCCCACTCTAAACCTTAAATACATAAAACTCACAGGTAAGTTTTTTTGTGAGTATTATAAATAAACTATAATATGACTATAGTTAATAAATATGGGATTAAATAAACTTGACAATTTTATTAAGAATACAGAAGGTCGTATCTTATATGTAAGCCCAAGCGATTTAGACTCTACTGATAGTATTACAAATCAAGGAAACTCTCTGGCTCAACCCTTTAAAACTCTACAAAGAGCAATTATAGAGGCAGCTAGATTTTCATATTTAAGGGGAAATAGTAATGATGAGGTAGAAAAGACCACAATTCTTTTGATGCCAGGACAGCACACCGTTGATAATCGTCCTGGTTTTGCTTTAGAAAATATTGGAGGGCAGGCAACAGTAACATCTCCGAGTGGAACACAATCTGCAGCATTAACTACACTTAATCTTACACTTAGTTCTAATTTTGATTTAACACAAGAAGATAATATTCTCTATAAGTTTAATAGTATTCGTGGTGGTGTCATTGTTCCTAGAGGGACATCAATTGTTGGTCTTGACTTAAGAAAGACTAAAATTCGTCCAAAATACGTTCCTAACCCAACCGACTTAAACGCCCCAAATTCAGCAATTTTCAGAATTACCGGTGCCTGTTACTTTTGGCAGTTTTCAATTTTTGATGGAAGTGAGCAAGGAACTGTTTATACTGACTCAATAGATTTTTCGGTTAATAACCAATCATTCCCTTCATTCTCTCATCACAAACTCACCTGTTTTGAGTATGCCGATGGTGTGAATAAGTATTTGAATACTGGTCTTACCGACCTTGATATGTATTATGCAAAACTTTCAAATGCATTCAATGTCGGATCCGGAAGAGATATTGATGATAAATATCCTGCAAATCCAGAAGGATTTTCAAAACAAAGACCAGAGTGGGAAATTGTTGGATCATTTGCCACTGACCCAATTCAAATTTCTACGATTGAGGCAGGTTCTGGTGGAACGGCAAGTAATCAAGTCACAGTAAAAACTGCAGTTCCTCACGAACTTACTGCAGGAACTCCAATTAAAATTAGTGGAGTTTTTCCAGAAGATTATAATATTTCAACTAAAGTTCAAGGTGTGAGTTCTAGTGATCCAACAGTCTTCACATATTTGCTTCCAAGTTTTAGAGTAAATCTTCCAACACCAGGTAATGCATCTTCTGGTGAAATTACACTTGATACTGATACGGTATCCGGTGCATCTCCATATATTTTTAATATTTCTTTGCGTTCTGTCTGGGGAATGAACGGAATGCTTGCTGATGGTAGTAAGGCATCCGGTTTTCGTTCAATGGTTGTGGCTCAATTTACTGCGGTTTCACTTCAAAAGGATGATCGGGCATTTGTAAAATATAGTAAAACAAATAGAAATTATGCCGATAATCTTGCAATATCCAAAGTTTCTGGTACGACTTTATCAACACAGTCTTCTTCACTTGGAACTGTTTATCATTCTGATCCATTATCAATTTATAGAAGTGGATGGGAATCGAGTCACATAAAGGCAACAAATGACGCATTTATTCAAATTGTATCTGTTTTCGCAATTGGATTTAATAAACATCTTGATTCTGAAACTGGTGCTGATATGTCAATCACCAACTCAAACTCAAACTTTGGGCAGATTGCATTAAATTCTTCTGGATTTAAGAAGGAGGCATTTGAGAAAGATAATAAGGCATTTATTACTTCTATTATTACACCACGAGCAATTATATCAGAAGAAAGTAATCTTGATTGGCAGGCACTGGATGCCGCTAAGACTATATCGGTAGCAAATAATTCCAGGTTGTATATATTTGGATTCAATTCTAAAGAAGTTGCTCCACCAATCCAAACTCAAGGATATCGAGTTGGTGCAAGAGTCAGTGATAAATTGTATATTACTGGATCTTCGATTGAATATTCGGCAAATATTTTAATGTCGGATGGAGTTACAAGTTCTGTAAAAGAATATTCAGTGTCCAGTATTTCTGGAAATAATATCTTTAATCTTGGGGGTAATCATACTATTGGGAATGGAGAAAAAGTCATCATTCTGAGTGATGACGGAGATCTTCCAGAAAATATTGTAGAAAATACTGTTTATTATGCAATCACCACCGGTTTAACTGCGTCTCAACTTAAACTTGCATCATCACCATCTTCTTCATCAATTGGAGATGCGATTACTGTTTATGGCGGAACTAATCTTAAAATTTTAAGTCGAGTTTCTGATAAGGTTTCTGGTGATGTGGGTCATCCGATACAATTTGATGCTGCAAATAATCAGTGGTACATTACTACAAATGCCAATAGTGGCATCTATAATGCAATTACTGGTTCTTTGATTCCCATAGATAGCGGAAGAACAGAACCAACTCAAATTAAGAGAATTGAAGATACCAGAAGTTTAGATGAAAAAGTTTATAAGATTCGAGTTGTAATTCCAAAAGAACTGCCAAATGCAAAAAATCCAGAAAATAGTTTTATAATTCAAGAAACAAGTTCAACCGGATATCGCAATAATAATGACCCCAGTCTTTCTACTATTACGGCAGTATCCGATTATGATTATAATAGGAACTTAAGTCTGATTGCTAAATGTTCTAGAGCATCGACCACCGTTACAATAATCTCAGAACTTCCTCACAATCTTCATACCGGAGATAGTGTTATTATCAAAAATGTAACTGACAGTACAAATACATCCGGTGAAGATAATTTTGGATATAACGGAACATTTGTGGTTACTGTTTCTGATGATTTAACTTTCACTTATACTACATCCGCAACTCCAGGAACTTTATTTACAAATAATACAACTAGCAGAACAATTCTATCCCCAAGATTTGAAAGAAACGACTTACAGTCTAATCTTTACATTTATAGAAAAGAAGTAATATCTTCGTATATTGAGGGCGTTAGAGATGGCATTTATCACTTTTTTGTATTAAGTTCTGATAGGGCAGTTCCAACAGAATTCACAAATATTAAATATAGTCAGAATGTTGTTGATTTTTATCCTCAACTAGACCGGGATAATATTAATGATAATCCTGCATCAGCAAAATCATTCGCAAAAAGATCTCCTCTGGGAGAAGTTGTAACGAATGATCTAAAGAAAAGCATCACACGAGAATCCACAGATACTTTGCTCACAAAACTTGGTGTGGGTCTTGATGTTTCTGGTGTTTCTGGTTCAACAATCACCTTTGCCAGAAGACATGGTTTGAGTGGTATTGTTGCATATAATACTCTTACTGCAGGTGCCAATTATACCAACGGAACCTATCAAAATATCAAACTTCTAAATGATTCTTCGACAGGAAACTGGAGAGGAGCAACTGCAAAAGTTGTTGTGACTGGTGGAGCAATTACTTCGGCAGATATTGTTTCTTCTGGTTCCGGATACTCTGCTGGGGGATTGTATTTTGATTCTTCGGTAGTAGGTAATGGAAATGGTAATGCCAGATTTAATATAACTGCATCCGAAATTACTCCTGCAATCGGTAATGTGGTTCAATTTACTGGTGCAGGTACAGTCTCTGACACATATCATCGTATTACGGCAGTTTCTTCAGATACTGTGATTTCAATTGCCAAGACTGCAGGGGATACTACAATTACCACAGATCATTATGCGGTTGTCTTGGGGCCATCAATTTTAATAACAACCACAACACATTCAAGTGGAATCACAACCTTCAATTGTTCCGCACCTCACGGATTATTTGGTGGGAATAAATTTAGAGTAATTGATTCTTCGAGTAATAATCTTGGGGATTATATAGTTAAAGAAAAGGTTGATATTGACACATTTACGGCACTTACTCCAAATATAAGTGCAACTTCTGGATATATTCTCAAACACGGTCTCTCATCAAATGAGGCAAGTTCAGATTCATCTGCCGAAAACTTAGGAACAAGGAGTGTTTCATTTTTTGATAATGAAACACTTGTTGCCGCTAGTGCAATTACTAACACTACTACCACAATTAGAGTTTCAAGTTCTCTTGGTTCAATTCTCAAAAGATTTCCTCTTGGTTCTTATATACAGATTGATGAAGAAATCCTGAGAATTGTGAGTAGCACTTTGAGTGGTGGTTCATCGGATGAGATTACAGTAATTCGTGGTGCTCTTGGAACAAGGTCGGTGATTCATGATAATGGATCTCTTATTAAAAAGATTAAACCAATTGCGGTTGAATTTAGAAGACCTTCGATTTTGAGAGCATCCGGTCATACATTTGAATATCTTGGATACGGACCGGGAAATTATTCAACGGCACTCCCTCAGGTTCAGTCCATTACTCTGACCGAAAGAGAAGAGTTTTTGGTTCAGTCTCAAGAACGCTCCGGTGGTATTGTTGTTTATACCGGCATGAATAATAATGGTGACTCCTTTGTTGGAAATAGAAAAACATCATCTGCAACCGGTGAAGAAATTACTTATGATGCACCAATTCCAACGATTACTGGTGAAGATTCATCAAGATTGAGTGTTGTTTTTGATGAGGTTACTATTAAAGAAAGACTTGTTGTTGAGGGTGGAAATTCCGGAACAATTCTTTCACAATTTTCTGGTCCAGTTACATTTAACAAAGAAGTTAAGTTTAATGGTCCGGTAAGTATTAAAGCCCAAAAGATAAGTGATACCACAGACTCTATAAGTCCAACAACAGGAGCACTAATTGTTCCTGGAGGTGTTGGGATTAATAAGAACTTAAATATTGGTGGATTTTTTGGTCTTTTTAATGGTGGTTTTTCTGCTCCTTCATTTACGACAAGAAGTGCTGGAACTAAAATTTTCTTAAATGGAAGCATAGGTGCAAGTTCTGTAGATTATGCTATTGGTACTGATACAAATACTTTGTGGAATAGTGTTCCAACTACTTCTCAACAATTTAAATGGTACGCCGGAATTACGAATGTCGCAACTTTAAGTGGAACCGGAACATTTACTTCATCAATTCTTGCCTCTACTGTACAAACAGGAACCTCACCACTTACAGTTGCTTCTACAACAGTGGTGCCTAATTTAAATGTTAGTCAACTAAACGGATTAACTGCCGCAACATCAGGAACATCAAATATTGTTGCTCGTGATGCTTCGGGAAACTTCAGTGCCGGTACAATTACCGCTACATTTAGTGGTTCTGCAAGTTCTGCGAATGCATTAAATTCTGCAAATAATTATGTGGTGAATAATATGCAGGTTAATTCTTTTGGTGTAGGTACTGCTCCTTCTGGAACTAGAGGAGAAATTCTTGCAACAAATGATATTACAGCATTTTACTCTTCTGATAAGAGATTAAAGGAAAATATTTCACCAATACCAAATTCTCTTCAAAAACTTTCACAGATTAGTGGAAATACATTTGATTGGAAATCTGGATTTAGTGAAATACATTCACATTCAGGTACTGATGTTGGTGTGATTGCACAAGAAGTTGAAAAGGTACTACCACAAGTAGTGACAACTCGTGAAAATGGGTATAAGGCAGTTCAATATGAAAAGATCATTGCATTACTAATTGAAGCAGTCAAAGAACTTAAAGAAGAAGTAAATGAACTTAAAAGAATAAATAACTAAAAGTATATCCAACCGATGGCAAATATAAATAAATCATTTAATTTTAGAAATGGTGTCCAGGTTGATGATGATAATTTTATTGTAAATGCGAATGGTTTAGTGGGAATTGGTACATCAATTCCAAGAGAAATCTTAGATGTTTATGGAATCGCAAAAATCACAGGTCTTGTTACAACAACAAACTTGGTGGTTAGTGGGGTATCTACATTTTATAATGATGTAAAAATTGGATCTGCGATTACATTTAATTCTTCTACAGGAATTGTAAGCGCCACGGCTTTTTATGGTGATGGACAATATCTTCTCAATGTTGAGCAAGTTGCAGTTGATGGATGGATTGTTAATGCCGGAACTCTTTCTAGCACATCAAAAGTTGGTATTGGAACCACATTTCCGTATTATTCACTACAAGTTGGAAATAATCCTCTCACCGGAAATGGTTTTTCTGTTGATGCAATTACCGGAAATGTAAATACAACAGGTATTTTAACGGCATCAAATCTTAAAACTATTGGAAGCATAACTGGATATAATTTTTCTGGATTTGGAACTGATATTACGGGAATTAATGCAACTAATATTAGTAATGGAACTTTAAATAATTCTAGACTTCCATCATCAATTAATCTTACTGGAATTATAACAGGATATTCTTTTTCTGGATTTGGAACTGATATTACTGGAATTAATGCAACTAATATTAGTAATGGAACTTTAAATAATTCTAGACTTCCGACAAATTTGAATATTGCTGGAATTATAACAGCAAACTCTGGTGTTGTAACATCTCTTACTGTCGGATTTGCATCTATAACTAATCTTTATGTAAGTGGAGTTACAACTTCTCTTCAGGGATTTTCTGGTAATCTTGTAGGAATTGCCTCAACAGCATTAAGCCTAAGTGGATCACCCAATATTACTGTTACTAATATAAATTCTACCAATATTAATAATACTGGTGTAGTAACCTCTTCAAATCTTCATATTGGAACCGGAGGTGTCAATTTTACTGTACTAAGTTCTGGAAAAGTTGGAATAGGATCAACAAACCCAACATCAGACTTACAGATTAGAAAATCCGGAGGATCACTTTTAGAAGTTATTAGTGATACTTCATCGGCAAGAATTAGTATTGGGCAGACTGTTGGAGTGGGTCAGAGTACTGCCGTATTCCGATTTGGTGGAAGCGAAAAAACTCTTGATATTATTAATAATGATACCGGAGATATTAATCTATATTTACATGCCGGTCCTGCAGGTATAGGAACAGGAAGATTTGATTGGATTTACGGTCAGACAAATTTAGAATTGATGTCTCTTACCTATGAAGGAAAACTTGGAATTGGAAAAACAAATCCAAATGAAACATTTCATGTTGTTGGAACTTCTACTGTAACCAGCAATGCTTATTTTGGTAATCACATATATGTAAAAGAAAATATTTATTTTAAATCTCTTAGAGACGGTGTTGTAGAAACAAATACAAATGTTACGAATGGAATTAGTACTTTTTCCACACTTTATTTGTATGGTGGTAATAATGTACTGGGGATTTCAACTAATAATGCTGGTTCTTATAAGTTTAAAATAGAAGACAATAGTCCTGCTTATTTGGGAAATGATGTAGGAATTGGAACTACAAATGCAACTGATCCTGTTCTTACCTCACAGACATTATTTAAAGTTTTTGGTAATTCATACTTAAGAAGTGCAAATATTGGAACTACTGTTAGTATTAATTCAGGAATTATAACTGCCAGTAATGGATTTACAAGTGGGGTTGGAACTGCTGTGAAGATTTCTGTAATTGGTAATGAAATTTATTTTTTTGTTGGAACTGCTTCAACATCACTAAAATTATCTTAAAATGTCAGTAACACTTTCTATAGATGGTCCTCATTTCACAGGATCCGGTGAAATTAAATTTAGTGAAATAAGGTCTAAATTTGGTGGTGGAAATAATTTTGGTTCCTATAAAAGAAATACAGATACTGATGCAACAGATCCAATCGTACCAGAGGCAACTGAAAATTCAGCAATTTCTACAGGAAGTAATTTAAAGTTTTCTCAATTTCGTGGTAGTGTTAAAAGTTATACAGCAACTCAAAGTGGAACTGATGAAAATACTTCCACCGCAACCTGGCCTGGATTTAGAATGGGAAATTATTTTTTCACTGATCAGGGGGTACTGGGCCCTGCCGGTACTGGTATTCAATGGAATAGTAACTTAAATAAAAATATAAAAAAAACTGTCAATATTACTGGAACCTGTGGGTCCAGAACCGTCAATCAAGCTGCCGCACAATTAGACCCCCTAAGTGCAGTCTATAATTTGACAATAAATGTATTGTCAGGCGCAAGAATTTTAGGAGCTAGAGGATCTGGTGGTAATCCAAATGGTGGAAATGGTGGAAATGGTGGAATTGGATTGCGAGTTTATAATATTGGTGCAAAAAATTTAGTTGTATCAGTTAAACCTGGTGCAAACGTTTATGGTGGTGGTGGCGGTGGTGGTGCTGGAACCAAAGGTGGTAGAGGTGGTGATGGTGGTTCTGGTCTTGCATCCGGTGGTACTACTACTACATTTGTAGAGGATGCTGGATGTAATTTTGCCAATCAAACATATAGATGCGACGGTAATGCAAGTAATAGAACTTTAGCTCTTGCAAATTATATCAACTCTGGATGCACAGCGGGACCAAATGTAGTTAATACTTGTGGGCCTGTACCAACATCAGGGCATGGCAGATACACAACTTCAAACAATCCCGACATACCAACAACAGGAGGAAACGGAGGAGAAGGCGGAAATGGTGGTAATGGTGGAAGTGGTGAAGGATATGATGGTACTGACTCAGATGGTGGTTTTGGTGTTCCTGGTGGTGGTGGTGGTCCTGGTGGTACAAATGCTGGAACTGGCGGAAATGGCGGAATGGGAGGAAAAGGTGGTGCGGGAGGAACCTATGGATACGATGGTAGTCCAGGAATTCAAGGAGAAACTGGTAAAACCGGATCAGGTGGAAATGTAACAGGAGGAACTGCTGGACTTGCCGGAGATCTTCCGGTTGGAAATGGAGGAACTGCAGGAAAGGCAATTGATGGTCTTAATTACACTCTAGATCCTTCCCCACCCCCAAATGGAACAATAAAAGGTAATATATAATATAGAAAATCAGAAACTGTAATACTTGACATAACACTCAAATCCCATTAGAATACCTTTGTTAGGTTTTAATATAAGTTGTGAGATTTAGTTTAGCTATTGGTAATCCTCCATATGGTGTTGGAGGTAATCTTGCTATAAAATTCCTGAATAAGACTGCAGAGATTGCAGATGACGTAAGGTTTGTGTTGCCAACTTCGGTACGCAAACCTTCTTCTTTAAATAAAATTAAAGGACATCTTCACTGTGTGGTAGATGAAGACCTTGATCCATCTACATTTCCTGGTGGTATTAGTGCTGTTAAGCAATATTGGGAAGTTAGAAACACTACAAGATTTACAATAGGAGTTGGTGAAATTCCTATGATGAGAGAACATCCTGACTTTGAGTTTCTTCCATATGAAAGAAGAGATGAAGCAGATGTATTTGTTGGTGAATATGGATGTGGACCCAGTGGTAGAGTTAAAACAGAAAACTTCACACATTATGCAAAGGGACATCATTTCCTAAAAGTAAAAGATCCCAGTGTAGTAAAAAATATGGTAGAGTTTGCTGATAAATTTAGAGAGGCAGCAACACAGTGTAATGGGCGATATCACTTTGGAAAAAATGATCTAATTTCAACTTATATTAAATGTTTAAATGAAAAAGAACAGGCATAATCTAGAAGTTGGATCAAGTATTGAAAGATCCGATGAAAGAATTAAAGAGACACAAGAAGTCTTTACTCCACAAGAACTCGTAGAAAGCATGATTGATGAAATTCCTTTGGAATTACTTCAAGATCCTATAAGCACGTTTATTGATAATTCTGCAGGATCTGGGAATTTTCTAATGGGATTGAAAAAACGTTTGTGCCAATATCATGATGAGAAGCACGTTTTGGATCACATGCTCTATGCCGTAGAAATGATGGAGGATAATCATAAGGAGCTTTGTGAGCGTCTAGGTGTATCGACAGACCATCCTCATTATGTTTGTGCAGATGCTTTGGAGTATGACTACTCATTTGGAGAACTTATCGGTATTGAAAAGTTTTTCTAATAGGACGGGGGGTTGACAGGGTGGGTGATCTGCCCTATATTGAATGAGTGTTAAACAATTAACTAACAAATTCATGACTGCTTTGATTAATTATTGTTCTGATTTTATCTGTTCTTACTGGGGTGCTGATCACTGCGATCCAAATTCTTGGTCTTATCAACCTAGCACTTATGGTGTAGAAGGTGTTGAGATTGTTGTTGAACCACACATGAAAGCATGGAGTGATCTCAAATCTTGGGTAAACCCTGGTCGTGCTGATGGTGTTGACTACGGAAAAGTAGATCAACTTTGTCAAGACATTGAAGAAAATGGCATCAAGACAGATTGCCAGATGATCTATTATGATGTAGATACAAATGAACGTAATAATGGTGAGCACCGTGAAGTTGCTTCTAGGAAACTGGGCATTACTGGATGGATGATGGTTGGTGTTCGGTTTAAAACTGAACAAGCAAAGATTCGTTTTGCTCTGGTTTCTAATAAGAAAAAGATTGACGTTTTCAACCCAATCAAAGCGAAAGACATTGAAGCAACTGTGAGAGAATTGATGTCTCTGTCACAGATGACAGATGAAGAAATCAAAAAAGAATGTCGTGATCTTGGAAAGGGTGCAATTGGTAAACCAGAATGGGAAAAAATTCACAATAAATTGATTGCTGAACGTCGTTTAACTGGAAAGAGCGACGGTGCTGAACGACTTTATGATTGGAATGAAACTGCTTGGGAATCATTCGTCAAAGAAAGTGATGATTCTTGGTTAGACGATTATTATAACAACGATTCAGAAATCACTCTTTACATTAATGAGAAGAATTGGGATCACCGAATCGGGTCTATGATTACTTGTGCTGATGAAGCAGCTTCTGCCAACAAACCACTTCATCTTGTGATTGGTGTTAAACTTCGTTCTAATGAAGAATTGGATACGACTAGGAAGAAAATCATGTCTGATCGCCTAAAGTCTGTGGGTCGTAAAATTTCAAATGTTTTTGGTTTAAATTACGATCGTCAGTCTTCTTTACTTCCTTGGAATCATCCTGATTGTCAACATCGTTTCCTTCCTCAAGACTCGCTCAAAGAAAACGCCAAGAAACTGATCAAGTTGTCCAATTGACAGACTGGCACATGGGGTCCTATAATGGGACCCTTTTTTACTATTATGCGAAAATTGCCATCAACATAAAACTTTAGTAAATCACGATTGTAATAATCTTGCTGTTGGTAAGAGAGTATTATCTATTGAAACTATAGGAAATAAAACTATTGTGACACTTGAGGAACTGGCATAACGGACTTGATTTTTGATTGAGAGTGCCCTACAATATTTTTATTGAATTGATCTCAGATGACCCAACTTCGCCCCCATCAGGAACGTGGTTTGCTTGCTATGGAGCAGCATTCTAAGGGAACTCTTGTGATGCCTACTGGCGCTGGAAAAACTTTTGTAATGATTTTTGATACTATTCGTCAGTTTTCTCAATCTCAAGCACAAACAGTCGTCGTTGTCTGCCCAAGAATTCTCCTCGCGGAGCAGTTGTCTTCTGAGTTTCTGGAGTTTATCACTAATGCTTCCATTGCACATTTGCATTCGGGGGAGACACACCATTTTAGCACGACTCGCCCCAGTGAGATCCGCAACTGGGTTGATCAGACTCGTGGCAACAAACTGATCTTTACCACTTACAACTCTCTGCAGCGCCTACAGCAGGCAGATATTTCTATTGACCTAATTCTGTTTGATGAAGCACATAATAGTGTTCAACGTCATTTTTTTCCTGCAACTGAATATTTTTCTCAAGAAGCAAAAAGGTGTTTCTTTTTTACTGCTACTCCTAAGCATTCTGCCACTATTTCCAAACCTGGCATGAACGATACTGATGTTTATGGTCAGATCATCGCCAAGGTTCCTGCTCCTGATCTTGTGCAGGGTGGTTACATCATTCCTCCCAAGGTGATGATGAAGGAGATGCGCCTCTCCATCAAGGGTGAGGATATTGCCCAGCGTGATTGTGAATATCTTCTTCAAAATATCCAAAACAATCCTGTAAATAAGATTTTAATTTGTGCAAAGGCAACCAAACACATTATTGGTCTTTTGGCAGAAACTGAATTTGCCGAAAAACTTGAGAGTCGGGGATATTCTGTAATGCACATTACTTCAAAGCACGGTGCATTTATTGATGGTGAAAATGTAAGTCGTGAAGTATTTTTTGAGACTCTTAATTCTTGGGGTAAAGATACGAATAAAAAGTTTGTGGTTCTTCATCATTCAATATTATGCGAGGGTATTAATATCTCTGCTCTAGAGGCAGTTATTTTTATGAGATCTATGGATATTGTGGGTATTGCACAGACGGTAGGAAGAACACTACGATTACATCCACATGATGCTGCTGGAATACGCTCTGGTGCCCTTACAGCAGGTAATCTGGAATCATATACCAAATCCTATGGTCTTGTGATTTGCCCCACCTTTGATAAGGCATCCACAGGAACAGCAACTAAGATCCAAAATGTAGTGGATATTATTTTTAAGAATGGAGATATTGCCGTTTCGGTGATCAATAAATAAACTGGCACAATGGGTCCTGACATCAAACATTTTCCGCTATAATAAAAGAGTACCAAAAAAAATTCAAGATGAAGTACAAAGTTCAGCTCTGGGTTGGTGGAAAAACCTGGTGGTTCGAGTGCTATGCCAACAATTTGAATGAGGCAAAGCAGGTTGCGATGGCTCAGCACCCAAATGCCAGAATTCTAACTGCAACGGCAACTTTCTTATGATGCTTCCAAATATTCCAAACTCTGGCATTTTGAAGAGTACTTCATCCGGACCAGAAGGTTATGTAACTAAAGATGGAAAGTGGTCTGCCGTTCCTTTTGAAAATAAGTTTGTCATTATTTGTGATGGCAAACAAGTTCATGTCTCAAACAATCTTGTGGAGGCAAAGGATTATATTTCCAAAAAAGTCAAACAGACCCCAAGAAAAAGAAATGCATCATCAAGTCTTGAACAATACTTATAATGATTAATTTTATTTCTGGAACCATTTTTGGCATCATTGTTGCCAGTATTGGATTTGGGCCTCTTGCTAAAACCTTGGACGGTTTAATGTTTAATCTACAGAAAACCACAGTTGAGATGAATGCACCAAAACTCCCGCCACCTCAATAACTGGCACACAGGGCACTTCTAATGCCTTTAAATGCCTTATAATAATCACATACACAAACAAGCATTCTTCCCCAATGACTGCCACTTTTGCTCAGTTTGTTTCAGAACAGGATGCTCGAAACACCATTCAACTGAAAGTAACCGAATGGTCACTAATGTTGTGTGATGCTCTCAAGCACAATTTTATTGAGTATAACATTCGTCATCATCAGATCTCCAAGGATCGTTTTGATGCAACTCCTGGTTATCATCAACAAAAAATTGATGAATTGAAAGAAGGTATTTGTGATTATGATTTTATTCTTGAGAGTGGTCGCAAGTATCACAAGATTGTTATGAATGCCGATGGACAACGTTCGGTTCATTGCTTTATCAATCGTGAGACTGGGGAGGTTTTAAAATCTTCCAGTTGGTCTTCGCCTGCTAAAGGTGTTCGTTATGATCTGCGTATCATTGAGCAAAGGGAATGGTTGTTTCAGAATGCCGACTGGTGTGGATCTTACTTATATGCAAGGTAAATTATGAGTCAAACATTCTATAAAGGGTTGAAAGTATATTATCGCAATCAACTTGGAAAAATCCAATTTATTTGTGATGAATATATCACCGTTTGTATCAATCAGGGGGAGAATAAAATACATGATGTTTGTTTGGTTGTTTATCCACAAGAATATGAGTATGTAACACTTGCAAAACAATCTGAAAAATGAAAAAACTCATTCTTCTTCTTTCACTCACTTTGATTTCAGTTCCGGCACAATCTCAACAGGTCACCGAATTTGATGAATGCACTCGAAGTCGTGAGGTTTATGTTCCTGGATATTATGATAGGTATGGAAACTACCAACAAGGATATGTAAATGTTGAGAGATATAATGTTTCTTGTGGTCGAAGAACATCTTCACCCAGATCATATTGTGATCCTACCAGAACTATTTTAGGAGGTATTCTGGGTGGTGGTATTGCGGCAAGTATGAGTCGTGGTGATGGATATAGATGGTCTGTTCCGGTAGGAGCATTTATTGGTGGAGCTTCCTTCGGATGCAGTTAAATAATTTGAGTCGTTTAGTTTTTGTTTCATCCTTTATTATTTTTCTTCACTGGGGACAATGTCTTACATTACGCATCATGGATATGGTTATTCAAAACCTCTCTGTGAGGATGTTACCTTTTGGTTTTTGAATAAATTTTTGCCGAGACACAAAATCTATGTTGAAGTTCTTCATCGTGGTCTCAAAAGAGAGGGTGTTTGTGGGTGGTGCTCCGTTCAAAATTGTGATTGGAAACCTAGAGATTTTTTAATTCAAATTCAATCTAATCTTTCAAAAGAAGATTATATGAAAACAATTTTTCACGAATTACATCACTGTTTGCAACATATTCGTGGTGATTTGAGAGATAAGAGAGGTATTCGTTGCTGGAAAGGTATTGATTGTTCTGATTTAGATTATAAAGAAATGCCATGGGAAACCGATGCTCATCAAAAAGAACAAGAACTTTATGAAGAATATTTGGAGTATCTAAATAATAATGCCTGAACTTGATTGGCATCTTTTCAGGTTGGAGTGGTTAATCCACTCCTATTTTTTTATAAATACTAATGCCAATCAAGTTTAGTGTTTATGAATTACTTAAGGATTTATTGTAACCTCATAAGAAAAGCAGAACAGAGAGGTTATATTAAATCAAAAGCAAAAGAACAAGGATTATATGTGGAATGTCATCATATATTTCCTGTAAGTATTTTCGGGAAAAATAATAGAATTGTTTGCCTAACGGCAAAAGAACAATGGTGAAAAAAATATAAAATCTAAAACTTTTCTTGGTGAAGAATGGGTAAGAGGAATACTTAAATTTCAAAAATAGAAGCAAGAGAACAATAACAAATTTTATATTCTGAGTATATTTCTTAAAAAAGAGTGTGCCAATATTCAAACTGGTACCTTCCTCTATTCATCTACCAATCAAGGCAGTATAATACAAAGGTAATCCACACAAACCTAATGGCACTTTCAGACAACACAATTTCCAAACTTTGCGATGCTCTCATTTCGGATGTGGTAGAATACATCAGAGATGATGATAGATTTTTTGTTTTGATGGTTGAATTGATTCCAGAGGCAATTAATGCTAAGTTGGGTCAGGTTGATGAACAACTTGTTGAAGATCTTTCGATGTGCATTTCTGAAAGAATCATTCTCGAAGGATTTTAGTATGACTGAAATAAATCTAAATTTAAATGTTCATGAACTGGGAGTGATAATATCTGCACTTGAAGCTCTTGAACCAGTAGAACAAAATAGAATTGCCAGAGAATATGGAAGTGTTCCGGCACTTTACAACAAACTGTATTCTTATTGGGAACAGATGGATACTTCTCAAACTGGACTTAGATATGATATTTGTCCTTCTTTTTGATTTCTGTGGAAAATAAGGCACGAATTCTTTCGAGTTTAATCATTTGTTTTGCATATACCATTACGATGTATCATGATACAGTGCTTGGTTCAAGACTGTATATGTTAGGCAATTCTCTTGCAATTCCTTATATGATTAAACATAAATGTTATGATATAGTTGCACTCTTATCCTTTCTTATTATTGCAGGTCTTCCAAAGGTATTCTTATGAAATCCAATCAAATCACTTTCTTCTTTCTTGCTTTTATTGCCATTCTTGGCTGGAATGTCTGGGCAATACAACGAGATGCTAAACTTCTCAAGGCATATGATTATCAAAGAGCAAAAGTAGAGTTCTGTAGTTCGCAGGCAGGATGGCATCCCGATTGTAATAATGATAAAATATATCAAAAAACTGTAAAAGAAGGTGCTTTCAAATGATTGATTATAGCAAAGAACGTCAGGAACAACAGGTAGATAAAC
>Ga0214917_10003442_pt1 | contig 18255 bp, 20 predicted proteins | sample LL_1208_BB_MetaG_FD_177983 | JGI IMG/M metagenome (GOLD analysis project Ga0214917, IMG submission 177983) | Freshwater microbial communities from Lake Lanier, Atlanta, Georgia, United States - LL_1208_BB | ecosystem: Environmental > Aquatic > Freshwater > Lake | place: USA: Georgia | collected...
GGCCACCGCCCGCATTTCACAAAGCACGATTGCATGCCCATCGACGATTGCGGAACACATTATATAGACATTATTTCCGATGAAAGAATTATAATGAGAAATCGGCCATGTTTTGAACGAACGGATAGACAATGTAATATGACGTAGATTTACGTAGTCAAAATATATGACGTGTGCGTCAGACTAAAAATACAATTATGATGACGTAGTCAAAATATATGACGTACGTCAGACTAAAAATACAAGTAAATCAGCATACATTTTCATCATCATGAGTGACGTGTTTTCTTTCGGGGTGAATCCGATGAAAACTGCTTTTGAGAATGGAGCACAGGGATCGCGGGAGCTGAGGGAGGAAATGGCGAAGGAAATTGCGATAAATGTTTTGGCCATTTCACGACAGTTTGGATTGGATCTGCTTGCCATGGTGCGCAGTCTACGCAGCCGAAGTAACCAGCCTGTTGTTGTTGCGCTGATGTTGCAGAATGAAAGTGCTGAACAACCTGCGTACACAAAGGTGGTTTTGGACGAACAAGATCGTTCGAAATCGGATCCAGGCACAAAGGCATACATTGCGCGCAATCAGAACGAGAGCTGCATTGTGTTTCAGGTGTACTGGCCAAACACTCCGAACACGGATTTCACATGCATTGCATTAGGATTGCGGCAACCTCAACAGCAGCAGCCCTAGAGGAAACCTCTTCACTAAGGGCCGAGACCTGATGAAAATCTCAATTAAGAAAAATACAAAACTTTTGAAATAAAAAAACACGACCAAATTCGAATAAAAACTCAAACGGAAAAAAAACACAACACAGCATGTCGAATACCCTGTACTTTTACGGCCATGGTCGCGGGGCAAAGTATCCCTGCTTTTCAAACTTTTTTCCAGCCGTCATGAGTGTGACGTGTGTGGACGGCACACGCAGGACCTTTAGCAGCAGCGAACAAGCCCTCATGTGTCAAAAAGCTCTCTCCATGGGTGACACAGCCACAGCAGAGTCCATCGTGCGAGCAACTACCCCTGCCGAGTGCAAGCGGCTGGGTCGCGAAGTGTCGCCGTACGATGACGCAAAATGGGCAAGTGTCCGCTACGACATTATGGTGGCAATATTGTGGGCCAAGTTTTCGCAAAATTCGCGGCTAGGAGCTGAACTGGTTGGTACGGGCAATGCAGTATTGGCCGAAGCGTCGCCCACAGATTGCTGCTGGGGCATTGGCGTGGGTGTGGCGGATGCGCAGGCAGGCGTCGCGTGGCGCGGGGCTAATCTTCTTGGCCGGGCGCTGATGCATACGCGAGATCGGCTGGCGCTCGTGATGAACTCGCAGTAGGGCAGTTAAAAATCGAAATTATATGTTGGAATCGATAGTAGTTGCTGGAATTGTTGAAATTGAACGTAGTTGCTGGAATCGTTGGAATTGAATGTAGTTGCTGGAATCGTTGGAATCGAATGTAGTTGCTGGAATCGTTGAAATCGAACGTAGTTGCTGGGATCATTGGAATCGAACTTAGTTGCTGGGATGATTGGAATCAAGCTGTTGGGAACGAACTGTTGATATCGTTGAAAGAAATTAGGAATCGAAATACTGCGGGTATCGACCACTGAATCGACGTGGTCGCAAGGCGGGCCCGACAACGCGAACAAGCCGCCCAGTTCTTGGATCTCGACGAAACTGGGCAGCTTGCGCATCATCACCATCATCATCGCCATCATCATCATCATCATCATCATCATTTTCGCCTCCACCACCGCCGCCACCGCCGCCACCGCCACCACCGCCAAGTCCATTGTTCATTGGAACGGGCCCCGGCACAAACATTGCACCGGTGCGGCCGGGCCCGCGAACAGGAATGTAACGGGCCCCTGGCCGGCGTCTGTGTGCCGCCGGCATTCCCGCCACGTCCCAGTCACCAGCAAAGGGGCCAACATCGTGTGCGGCGCGGCGGTCTGTGTGTTGGGCGGCGGAAGAAATACAGCCCGGGCCGTCGGGCCCATTGTTTACCCACGTGCAGTAACCAGTGGCATCACATGCACCCTGGTTTGCTATGCACGGACACCGACGCATGCCGAGCACGGCGTGCTCGGTTCCGGTGGACCCGCGCCCAGGTACTTTGTTGCAAAACGGCGTGGTGTGATCCCACGCTGGCATCGGCTCCAAGCCCTCGTTCCACCGGCAGATCAGGTCTTCTGCAAGGTTGTTTGGTACGGGAGCCATGACGCCCACCCCGGACGTCTTGGCAAAATCGACCAGATCAAGCAACGCGTTGAACGCGAACCGATTCACCGGCCGCGCCAAGTAGCCGTCCACGCACTGGTGGGCGCGCCCGTTGCGCACCAGCGCTCCGATGGCCCGACCGACGGCATCTGTCAGGTTGGCCCCGGGTGCAGCGTTTGCAACAGCCTGGGCAGCCAACTGCGGCACGTGCCACAGTTGTGTGATGCCTTGGTTGGCCATGATGTTGGTAAAGAACGGGCCGATGTACTTGAGGCTTGCGATGTTTGAATTCCAGGTGAGGGCGCCCGTTGCGAATGCATGCGGCACAAATCGCCTGTATGGCGTGTAAGGCATCTACTTTCTGTTTCCTCCTTTTCTGGTTTCTTTTCTATATGATGCGTGTGAATTTTTGTTTCTTTTTTCATAAATCAGGTAGTAAGTAAATGGTACTGAGTCCAGTCTTGATCGCTGTGATTGTGATCGCTGTGCTTGCGGTGGTCGGACTGGCTGTCGGTCTTGGTGTTGGGCTCGGACTGCCACTTGCAAACACCAATTCTGACAAACGCAGGCTTGTAAACTTTATAAGCAATTTATGCGACGGCGTGTACACATTTTCAGATGAAAATCAAAGATACGAGAAACCCAACACGAAGCAATATGCAAATGTCGATGATAGTCGCTATCTGAAAATAACGGGCAACGAACTGGAGTGTTTTACCCTTCAAGATAAATCAATGGGCTCCAGAACGCTCGTTGAAAGCAATTCAGACGCACTGGGGGCACTAGATGTCACATTTGAGAAAGTGTGATTTGGAAAGAATGTGAGAGGTAATTTTTATTAAAGGAAAAAATCAACTCAATTCAAAATCTCATATTTTTAAAAATTACGTAGTAAGTAAATGGTTTTGACTTCAGTCTTGATCGCTGTGATTGTGATCGCTGTGCTTGCGGTGGTCGGACTGGCCGTCGGTCTTGGTGTTGGGTTTGGACTGCCACTTGCAAACAAGCCGACAGAAGCGCAAGAAGAAGAACAAGAACAAGAAAAAGAAGAAGAAGAACAAGAACAAGAAGAAGAACAAGAAGAAGAAGAACAAGAACAAGAACAAGAACAAGAACAAGAACCCGCCGCACGCATGTTTCGAAAATTAAGGCTTGTAAACTTTAACAGCAATTTATGCGACGGCGTGTACACATTTTCAGATGAAAACCAAAGATTCGAGAAACCCAACACGAAGCAATATGCAAATGCTGATGATAGTCGCTATCTGACAATAACGGGCAACGACGAACTGGAGTGTTATACCCTTGGAGATATCTTCATAGGCCGCAAAACGCTCGTCGACCGCGAGTCAAACACACTGGGGGCACAGGAGGTCACATTTGAGAAAGCGTGATTTGGAAAGAATGTGAGATGTACTTTTTATTAAAGGAAAAAATCAACTCAATTCAAAATTTCATATTTTTAAAAATTACGTAGTAAGTAAATGGTTTTGACTCCAGTCTTGATCGCTGTGATTGCTGTGATTGCGGTTGCTGTGCTTGCGGGTGCTGTGCTTACGGTAGTCGGACTCACCGTCGGTCTTGGCGTTGGGAGGCGTTCGGATGTGCGTACACTCGCAGGCTTTGATTATGCCAGCTGTGACGGCGCATATACATTCAATCTGGAAACTTTTCGGTTCGAAAAAAAAGATAATGAAAACATAGATCTTCACCGTTATCTTGAAAAAACAATTCCAAAAAAATCTGAAGATCAAGCAGCGACACATATCAAATGTAGAACTCTAGAAAAACATGCGGATATGGGCTATAGAAAACTTGTTGCAAGCAATCCGGCAGCAGGCGAAGAAGTCACATTTGCATAGATCAAATTACAAGCCATTGATTACAAATCGCCAATACAGCGTGTACACCATGTTTTACTTGTCCGTTTCCTTTATATGTAATATATCAATAGGCAACATAACGCTTGTCGCAAGCAATTCAAAATCCACTCAAGTTACATTTGAAATAAGTATTTTAAAGAGATAATTTTTGTTTGGGCGAAAAAGAAAAATTCAAAATTTATCAAAAAAAACATTATTTTCACTTTTTACCATGCCACGCGTGCGTCGTGTCAAAGTTTCCACACCAGAGCCTGTTGCCGAAACGCCGCCCAAAGCAAAGACACCGGAAGCTCCTGTCTCGCCATCCTATTCGCCGGGGTGGGCCGAATTTAACCAGGAATCGCGTGGATTTAGCGCGGCACCTACGGCGTACGGACCGTCGTCGTCGTCATCGTCGTATGGGCCGACGTCGGCATCAGCGTCGTATGGACCGACGTCGACGTCGGCATCAGCGTCGTATGGACCGACGTCGACGTCGGCGTCGTACGCACCATCAGCATCATCGTCGACATCGTACGCACCATCAGCGTCGACATCGTACGCACCATCATCGTCGACATCGTACGCACCATCAGCGTCGACGTCGTACGCACCATCAGCATCATCGTCGACGTCGTACGCACCATCAGCATCATCGTCGACGTCGTACGCACCATCAGCGTCGACGTCGTACGCACCATCAGCGTCGACATCATACCCAACAACAACAACATCATATCCCACTTCGTACCGGGCACATCAGCGCGTCCGATCCCCGTCCATGTCGCCGCCGCCACCACGACGGTCGCCCCCGCAACCGTCGCCGCAGTCGCCGCCACCGCACATCCGACGCGGGCGCGGCTCGCCGCCGCCTCGGTCGCACCCGTACAGCCGAAGCCACTCGCCATCCAAAAGCCGAGGTCGCGGCGACTCTGGTGGCGGCCGCAGCGACTCTGGTGGCGGCCGCAGCGACTCTGGTGGCGGTCGCGGTGAATCTGGTGGCGGTCGCGGTGGACGGCACGCGGGGCCATCGCCGCACTTTCGCGTAGGTATCCCACAGTCGCTTGCGTGCCAGCTGCTGGCATGGATTCCGCCAGATGTGTGGGTGGCTCACGGAATGCACCCGCCGCTCGAGATGGGCAAGGAGCGTGAATATTTCAGCCGGTACTGGGCGTCCGTGTCAAAGACGGGCAACATGGGTCCCGATGCATCGCTCACGGGTGCACACCTGCCGTGATGAGTGTCTGATTTGCCACAGTGGCATTGCACACATGGCCGATGTATCATATATTTTTAATAATACGTCAGATAAGTAAATTGCGCAAATGGCAACGCAGGAACCCCTGACGGAAATTCCACCTGCAGAGTTTGGCAAGCAAGTTGGTCCGCTGCTGGGTGGGTTGTTTGTGTTTTATCTGCTTGCGTCGAGTTCGTTTGTCGGCGAGCTGGGCAGCTGCGAGTTGCGACGGGCAGTCTCGTCGAACCCCGCCATCAAGCACATTCTGGGTCTCATGACCATGTTTTTTCTTATTCACATGGCCTCGCGGAACATTCGCTGGAACAAGGGCATCCTTGCGGGGGTTGCGCTCGGGCTATACGCGCTTTTTGTTCTGGGCAGTCGGTCGCACCCGACTTTTCAGCTAATGTCTATCATTGTCTTGTTTGTCATTTTCATGCTGCAGATTGGGCGCGAAGAGCAAGTCGCCTCGGTCGCTGCGCAGGCAAACGACGCCGACAAGGCAGAACAGCAAGCGTTCGTGGATCGCATTGTGACAGCGCAGTGGGGTCTTGGCGCTGTTGTGATTGCCATGACAATTGTCGGGTTTATGGTCTTTGTGGGTCAGAAACGCATAGAGCTCGGTTCGGCGTTTTCGTTTGGACAGCTGTTTGCGGGCACGCATTGTCAGGATGCTGGCCAGCGGCCTGGCATGATGGACTCGCTCAAAGCATTCTTTGGAGCCGCGCCAACGCCTGCAAAAATGCAACCGGCAGGTCAGCAATCGGCAGGTCAGCAACCGGCAGTTTCCGCAGTTGGGCAACCTGACATGTTCGATTTTGAAGAATTGAACTCAACTACAAGCATGTAAACTATGTAAAATACACCAGACTATTGAGCAACTGCACCCACAACCCACAGCTCGTCAGGCATGTGGTTGATGCCAGCTTGCCTTGCGCAAAGAACAAGCATAAGGCATTGCAATGGTCTGTTGAAGCGCTGGAGGTGCTGCAGATGGCGGTATTCTTCAAGGTCCTGTTCAGCGGCAACGTGAGCAATCTCCATCCATCCGTTTCCGTGCACCTGAAAAGACAATAGCGTTTTGGGTTTAGTTTGGGATCAAGCGAGAAAACAAAGCAACTTACTGGTTGGACAATCAATCTGTCTCTTGAGGTTGGCGCATTTTTCGAAAAGCTTTTTCCTCCTCTCGGCAAAAAACCGAAAGAAGGAGGATAGTGGTTGGAGTTCATGGAGAATCCATGTGGTATCGCAAAAAAAATTGACCGCCCCTCGATCGGGTCTGACGTTCGATCAACAAAACTATGCACTTTGCCTCCCATGTGGGTTGCGATGGAAAAGACCAGCTCGTCGATGTGTTTCTGTGTCTCGTCTGCCTGGTCGAGCACTAATACTTCTTGCATCCGCGCGTAAAGAACATGCTGCGGCGGTCGATAGGCAGCGGCATCGCCTAGCAGATGCAGCACAGTGTGTGGATGAACTCCCGGTTTCAGCTGGTATTTTCTGTCCCCGTAATTTGTGCATAAGAAATACAATGTCGACGGATCTATTGGGTATGTCCATGCTGAGATCGTTGCACCCATACGACAGTTGAATCTCAGAGGTTCTAATGTTATTCTTTCCAGATTCAAGGGTTTTTCTTACATATCACATTAAACCATCACATTAAACCATCACATACATTAAACCATCACAGTAAACCATCACAGTAAACCATCACAGTAAACCATGACATTCAACCATCACATAAGATCATCACAGCACATCACATCAGACAGATCATGAAAACATCATCAATCACCCGCTACTGTGGCTGAACCTTCCGGTAATACGGATTCGGAACTTGCGTAAACTGAATCTTACCGCTGTCAAGGCCCCAACGCTGAGCAAACCCTGGCACCGGAACCCCCTGAATCAGCGATCGCAGCATTGGCTGCGAGCTGCATATGACAAGGCCAGTTTCGCCGACCGACTTGCTCAGCCTGTGCATCATCACAAATGCATGTTGACGCGGCGAACCATCCCCTTGCCAAACAGCCTCAACCTTGTCCAGCACAAGCATCAGATGCATCCGGCGCTTGAACAACGCACTCAGCACACCATGCATGTTAGAGTCATCAGGGTTGTGTTGCTGCAGTTCCGCGCGCGTCATGGACAGAAAGCCAGCCACCTCGTCAGCAACCAGCGCATTGACATCAACATCCTTGGCAAAGGCCGCCTCCAAATCCACGTACAGTGGAAAAACGTGTGAATTCACAAGTGGCAAAGCAAACATGAATCCCCGCAAGATCGCAGACACGTGGTGCTCGCAGTCCGGGCGCGTCTGGATTGCTCGAGTCCACACTCGCTCACCCCTGCGAAGAATAGTGTAAAAGTTTTCAAGCTGGCGGGTCACATCTCGGTACACCTGTGGGTTGCTGAATTTTGCATTGGCGTTCGTTGCAAGCTCCTCACGAATCACACCATCCACACTGACAAAGCTGAATTTTGCATTGGCGTTCGTTGCAAGCTCCTCACGAATCACACCATCCACACTGAGACGAATCGCCTCGGTCTGCAAGATATGGCCGCAATTGGCCTCAAACTCACGGAACTGTTCCGCGTTCCGATGGAGCGGTGAAACAACAGCCTGGAGGAGAGTGTGTGCGTGACGCAATGTTTTGGCCTTTATCTTTCCCACGTTCCGATAGAGCGGCGAAACACCAGCCCGGAATAGATGCATGTGCCGTGATGGTTTGGGGTTGGTGTGACGCGATGTTCTGGGGTTGATGTGACGTGTTGTTCTGGGGTTGGTGTGACATATGATGTCATTTCACAATAGTACGTCATTACAAATGTGACGTCATCTTATATATCATATCTTTCTTACTGTTCACCCACTGGCCGTGCTGGTATGCCCAGACAGGCAGCTGTGCCGGTTCCGACTGGCCGGAATGGATACTTTCGCTTTCTTGGCATGGACTCGGGGAAACGGGAGGACGAATCATTTGACGCTTGGGCCGCGCGCGTGCAAGACGCTTACGAAGCGCAAATGGCCGCTCACGGCCAGAACGCTGGCCACGCCGAAGAGCTCGAGCTTGTGCGGGCAGTTTTGAAGAACGAGGATTGTTACAAACATTACGTACAGATTCACTGTGGCACGAATTTGTATTCCGTGCTTGGCGTACGGGATGACTGCGATCCATCTGCCATCAAAGCAGCATATCGAAAAATAATGCTCACTTGTCATCCGGACAAGCGGCAGTATAATGGCGACGTGCTGCTTGGCAAGCAAGCCACGGCTGATGCCCAGCGCATTCAGCATGCCTATGATACATTGTCGAGATACCGCACTGCCTATGACTCGAACAAAAAGCCGTACCAGTTTGACCCGCGAGACGCGTGTGATGAGGATGACGAGGAGACCCCGTTTGACTTTGACCCTGCGGGCTGGGCCGCGAGCGGGTCCGAGGCGGAAGAGGCCCCGCCGGACTATGACGGCGACCAGGAAGAAGCGCGCGGCAGACGCGGCGGCAGCAAGCGCAAACGCGCTGGCGGCGGCCAACCGGGGGCAAAGCGGCGCAAGCGGTCAGCGCCGCCACCACCGCCACCGCCGCCAGAAGGGCCGTCTCCGCCACAGACGATAGAAATTGCCTGTTGCATGCAGGACCTGCTCAGGGGGTTCCGCCGGGAGGTCAGCTTTCAAAAGGGGTTTGAGGACCATAACAAGGGCGTGTATTTTAACCGCGCGTCGACGCTGGACGTGCATGTTCCAGCGCGGTGTATGCCAGGACCGCTTCTCGATTTGAAGAACGCCGGTGCTTTCGATCATCGTTTGAAGCGGTACAACGATCTGCTTGTTGTTCTGGTCGTGCATCCAAGTCCTGGATTTCGTATTGAACACATGAATCTCGTGGTCGATGTCGACGTGCCTCTCCACACGGCCCTGGTTGGCGGCACATTCGGAAAGAACATTGTGGGCGCCAGCTACGGCTACGTGCAGTATGCATTTACAGACATGCTGCGAGACGGCGACCGACGGGCCGTGGCGGGCCTCGGTCTATGTCACCCACAAAAGCCGACAGTGTATGGCGACCTCATCTTCAACATCCACGTTGTGTATGGCGAGTGGACAAGCCAGGAGCGCGAGGTGATTCGGTGCGTGTTTGCTGCGCTGAAGGGGGACGATGAGGTCCGGCGCCGGGACATGATTAGGCGCATTGTGCCTGATCGTGCACTGCCTGACACAATTTTCTAGATGTTTTTTTGTTGTTTTTTTTGTTGTTTTTGTGATGTAATTTTTTAAAACTGTTGTTGGTTCGAAAAAGGCAGCAATGTCGCATCCACCGCAGCAACATTTGGCTTGTCGAAACTTTATCGAGTATGATACTTCCGAATGGCCGCTTGTGCGCTGCCGCGTCAAGCCGGTTGAGCCGGACACTGCCACGTTTGATGCACACCTTCATTGTTTTTCCGAACTTTTGAATCGAGGCCAGCGCTTTCTGGTCATGTTTGATTTGCGCGACGCCAAACTCATCTCGCTGGCAGCCATGAAAAAACAGGCCGATTTCATGGAATCCCACAAGCCTCAAATTTTAAGCAACTTGGTGGCATCTTCACTGATCACAGACAACGCGTTGGTGCATGGCGCCCTGGGCGTGCTCTTTAAAATCAAAAAACCAAGCAAGCCCAATCGCACATTTCGCACGCCGGAGGAGGCGCAACCGTGGATGGCGGACGAGTGGCGTAAAGCACATGAAGCAACGGCAAACACTGTGCTGCTGGTTGCGCCAAAAAAATTCTTTTTCGAATGAACGCTTTTTTGTTCCGAATGAACACTGAGAGTTGCTTAAATGAATGATCGGGTTGTAATGAAAGCAACGAGACAACTTGAACAAACATCAAATCGGCCAAACCAATCAAACAACTCTAAAAGACCTCCCGCAGGTGCACGTTATCTCCACACCAGCCGCACACACACGCTTGGCGTAAGGTTCGCTGTCAAACTGAAGTTGGCGAGGAGGGGGCAGCAGTGATCCCAAAGAGAGGTTGCGGGGTCCTGGCGGGCGTCGTGGCGCGCCTGGCGCACCCATAGATGATGCCAGGCGCAGCGGAGAATCCCATTCGACCTGATCCTCGGCCTGGTCGGCAGGCGATCCTGCATGCTGTGGTAAATTCCATTGCTCAATGTCAGCTTGTTCGTCAGCAAGCGAACCTCCAACAATTTCGCCTGATGGCGATGCTGCAGAAAACTCGTGCGCTGGCACGATAGGCGATTGTCCGCCATCGGCCGAGTCCGGGTTCGCAGCAGCAGTAGCAGCAGCAGTAGCAGCAGCAGCAGCAGCAGCAGCAGCACCGTTCGCAGCCAGAATCAACTTTAGCTGCGCAATCTCTGCTTGAAGTCGCTCCTTGTCGGCGGCCATTTGAGCGAGCTCCTCTTGTAGGTTGATCTCCGTTTCCTGCGGAATGGGCTCCGTTTCCTGTGACACGGGCCCCGTTTCCTGCGACAATGGTGCAGTGGTGGTTGTGCTGTGCGACATGGCAGCACGAAAATGAAATCAAGGGCACCCAGTCAGGTCAAGACGTCAGGTGTATGACGTCAAAAATAAATTAATTACGTCACTTGATGAACACAGCAACCAAAATTGTTCCGACAACAAAAAATAAAATGTAATTTGTTTGATTTCATTCAACTACATATATGTAGAGTGTGACTTGTATTGTTATTTTTGCATGTTGTATCTTGCCTTTTAATTTTGCAAAACCAAAAAATGATGACGTAATTTTTGAAAAATTGTTGACGTAATTTTTGAAATTGCCGACGCAACCTCATTCAAAAACCAAAATTGCTGACGCAACCTCATTTTTGCATCGGTTACCGCGAAAAGTGACGAGGTGGTTTAGGTGAGTGAAAATAAATTTGGTGAAACTTTTTTTTCCGGTTTCAAAAAAAATGAAATGGTCTTTAACGGTTTTGTTTAGTACCGCCGCATGCATGATATATCAGCAATGTAAACGCAAGGACACAGACAATGGATACGATCCAGACCACAGGGCTTGTGGTGTGAGACGGCCCTGTTTGTGCGGCGCTGGTTGGAGCAAGATCGTGGACGATCGGGGGGAGGGAAGTGGTTGCCGGTGGCGTAGCTGGTGGGTTGCGTCGAAAATCAGGTGTCGGGAGTGATGTTTGCGCAATACATTGCGCGCGTTCTGTCGGATCGATGATATCTACACACTTCTGGGCCTGAAATTCACGCAGACATGTCTGGGTTGATTCGAGATCGGATGTTCGGCCGGCGCATATTGTGGCTGTTGTCAAGGGCGTGTGTGCGTCTGTCATAATGTTTACACCTGAGTACGTTATCTTTTTTTTCGTAGTCTGTTGTGGCGGGATACAAGATTTTGTTTGTTAAGAGCTGATGTTTCATATCAAAGGCTTTGGTTGCAAACAAACACTTATATGATAGACTACAGGCGAAACCTGACAGAATTCCACAAGGCGGAAAACGCGCGGCCACCCTCGTGTTCGGACGTAAATGCTGGATGACTGCTGCTGCCTGTGATTTTGCGAACCAAAGCGTTCACGGAACTGTCCGTCGTGATAAATCCTACGCTGAAATCTCCAGCCATAATACGTGCACACGCAATGGTCCATGGGCCGATGCCCTTTGCGCTTTCGCCATGCTCGGTAAACTCTGAAATCACACGCCACTTGTCATCCGTGAGTCCGCATGCTGCTCGCTGAGCCGGTGTTAGCGACATGATGTTCTCTAGGCTAGATGTTCCGAGAATTGTGTATATTGCTGCACGAATCGCTCGGCTTTCGGTGAATCGGATCCGCTGTGAAATGATCAACGAGACGACATTGTGATAGTATCCGCGACTGTCCGGCGGAAAAGGTTCCAGCTTGTTTTCTCGAATGTACGCAAGGATGGCCTGCGCCATGCAAAAAAAAAGTTTTAAGTGTGTGTCTGATAAAATAAAATGGCCAAAGGTGCAGGGTTTGGAAAAACTTTCAGGCGTCACCGCAAAATTCTGCGTGACAATATCAAGGGCATCACAAAGCCAGCCATTCGTCGGTTGTGCCGTCGCGGCGGCGTGAAGCGCATCAGTGGTCTCGTGTACGATGAAGTGCGCGGTGTTCTGAAGATGTTCTTGCAGAACGTGATCCGCGACGCCGTTACATACACCGACTATGCAAATCGCTCGACAGTTTCGGCGCTCGATGTGGTTTATGCGTTGAAGCGTCAAGGTCACGTTTTGTACGGCTTTGACACTGGGCAGCCGGCCGTTCAGAAGCGTTCCGCGCCGCAAGTAGTATCATCTGCAAAGCGCGCGTCCTCTCAGAAGCAGCCGTCCTCTCAGAAGCAGCCGTCCTCTCAGAAGCAGCCGTCGTCGCAGAAGCGACCGTCCTCTCAGAACTCGCAGAAGCAGCCGTCGTCGCAGAAGCAGCCGTCATCGCAGAAGCGACTGTCCTCTGCAAAAGCTGCCAGCGCTCATGCACCAGCCATGACGGTCGATGAGGCACCGCTAACAAAAGACGAAATCAACCGCGTCCAGCAAGATGATTTTTGCTCCAAACGCGAGCAGTATTCTGTGGACCAGATCAAGAAATTCGGGGAATTTACAAACGCAAGTACCACAAAGTGGTACGCATCAGACGGAAGCCTGCTTGGATTTGTCATTCATCGCCCGCTCGACGTAATCCAGTTGTACGACGAGGTGTATGGCGCGAAAAAGCGACCCGATCATATGGCGGACGATCAATTCACTGTGCGTCTCGGAGACGTCGACACCGGCAAAAAGGGTCGCGCGGGAGAAATTTTGTTTGTCTGCACCAGACAGACACCTGAGAAACCCAAAGTGTTTGGCTGGACCGTCATGGAAACGTACCTACTTGAAAATCATTATCAAAAGAAAGACGGATATTGTGGCCTTGTGTTGGAGGCAACGAAAACATCCATGGTAGGCTGGAAAAAGTTTGGATTCAAGGCTGGGGTCAGTTTCACCACACGAAGTGGCGGATACCAACACCTTCCAAATCACGCGTTTGCACAAAGCACCGCCAGGCTGGCCTGGGCTCAAAAGGTGCTCTGAGAGAGCTCTGAGAGAGTGGAGCAGAAATGGGCCCGCAATCTGTTTTTTCATACATTACGAACAACAGTACAAAACAAACAACAGCACAAACCCGCCCGAATCCTGCTGTTTCATCATTTATTCAATTAAACACAATACGTCTTCTCATCAACGTTGCAGAACATTCTCGGAATAAGATACGTCCTTGGCTCTGCCCAGATCTCGGTGCGGCCGCCAGTCCGCGTAAACACCGCCAGTTCCCCTTTGCTTTTTTCAACTTCGTCGTACAGAACGCGATATGCTCCGTCGTAGCGCGAGCAGACCATTGCGCGTTTGCTGGGAGCAAACCCAACCAAATCAAACCGGTCATTCTTCATTTCATATTCTTTCAGGCTCGGAGGGAACATTATGTTATACGAATCCAACCCAAGCAGGCCAACAATGACCGGCCTGACCGGCCAGAAAGCAACAAATGCTCGAACCCACGATGCCATCACAAATAATGACGTCATGTGCAGCACTTTTGGTTTGCTTTTCATTTGCGAAAAAAAAGAACCGCGCAGACAACTACCAATCCCCTGCAAAAATAGCAAAAAAATATGCGGTCTTGATGCGAAAGAAAGGAAGAGCGCACCCTGGATGAATGTTGCATCTCTTGTCGGCGAATACACACTATCAAAATGGCCCCTCATTGTTGCCTATGTCCTGTGCATTGCGATGCTCAACGCCGCGTGGGTTGCAGGGTCTCATTTCCTGTCACAAGTGACGGACCAGCTGATCGCCGGGCAAAGTGCTCACATGGCCATCATGCTGGCACTCGCGGCCTGGGCTTTGGCGCCGGTCATGACGGTGATTAATGATCTTCTTGACATGCACTTCATGCCCCCGCTCGCGTCCCACATGCGTGGCACACTGACGCGCCAGGTGCTCCATACCTTCAAGCGACGGGTCACCACTCAACGGGTGGGGGACGTTGTGTCAAAGATGGTCAAGGTACCGCTGATGACGCTGAACTTGGCCACGCAGTTCCGCGAGCACTTTGTCTCCGCAGCCCTAAGCGTGCTTATTGTTGCTGCCTACCTTTTCTGGATCCATCCGTTGATCGGATCGATCTTTTCGGCAGGAATAGCCGGATTCTGCACCGTGTTATGGCTGGTCATGCGCCCTACACTTGCGCGCGCCAGCCAGCTGGACCACGAGAGTGACATGGTCACCGAGCGCGCCGCAGACATTCTTGCCAACATGCAGAATGTGTATGCCTCTGGCATGGTCTTGTCCGAAAGCATCGCTCTTGACAAGAACCAGACAGATCTCGAGGCCCTGCACCGGCGCGTGATTCGAATGGTGTTGCTGTCGCGCGGCGTGTTCAATGTCTGGTACTTGCTCATGTTTGCCGCTATCCTTTTTGCGTCGATATGGCTGTTCCGCAGGGGCCGTCTGACGCCGGGGATGCTAACCAGCACCGGCTTTGTGATTGGCTACGCCGTCTACGTCATGGACGACACGTCGCATGAGATGGTGTCGTTTGTCACCAGCATTGGTTCGTTGTCCAAGATCCAGCGGTATCTCAACAGCTTGGCGCAGACCGCAGATGAGAACCCGGACGGATCCGACACTGTGGCACCGCGCGATGGCGCCATCGAGTTGCGCGATTTGACTGTGCGGTATTCGCCAGACGGTCCGGCTGTGCTGGACAACCTGACGCTGTCCATCAAGGCTGGCGAGCGGGTGGTGCTGCAGGGCACCAATGGCAGCGGCAAGTCCACGCTGCTCAACGTGATCTCGGGCAACCTGCCGTACGAGCAGGGCGGATCGGTCACGCTGGGCGGCGTGGAGGTGCGGCGCACGCAGGCGTCGGTGCTGCGCAAGTCCATCATCCACATACCGCAGACTCCGCAACTTTTTGACCGAACCGTGTACGAGAACATTGCGTACGGCACGGACGCCAGCAGGAACGACGTGCAGGACCTGCTGGATCGCTTTGAAATTACATTTGCCGGGCTGGACACGCCGGTCGGTAAGGGTGGGACCAACCTGTCGGGCGGCCAGCGCCAAATCATATATCTGCTGCGCGCTTTCCTGCGCGCCGATGCTCAGTTCTTGTTGTTGGATGAGCCGACGGCCGCGTTCGATCCGTCTACTCGCGACAAAGCCATGCGTCTGTTGGAAGGGATTATGGAAAATCGCACAACGCTACTCATCACACACGACAGAGATCTTGTGGTTTATGCCGACCGTGTGCTGGACTTTTCGCCAACAACAAAATCATAGGTGCACAGTCGGATTCCTTTTGCGAAGAGAGCGGGGTTGGTTTGCGTCACTGCGTTTGTCAGTCGTGTCGAAGCGGTATTACAATCTAATAGTTAAAGTTTTCAATCTCACTGATGAATTAACCAACATTATCATCGCCATCATCACCATCATCACCATCATCACCATCATCACCATCATCGCCATCATCGCCATCATCGCCATCATCGCCATCATCGCCATCATCGCCATCATCGCCATCATCGCCATCATCGCCATCATCGCCATCACTATCAAATGCCATCGCGCGCGGCCGTTTTGGACGCATGGCCCGGGGCCAACTGCGACGCTGCTCCATCATCATGGCTGGCGACGGGACAAGTACACCGGACAGCTGTGGCTCAAATCGAGTCACCAAAAGCACCTCGGTTGCGCCTGCATTGTACAAACGGTTGCTAAAATAACACACATCGGCCTCCAGCTCTTGAAAAGGAAGATAAAACAACTTTTCGGCTGAGCGTGTGTCAGGAAAAACATACCGTGGGAGCGGGGTTAGCGCGCGTATTCCCTTGACCAAAAGTTGTCCGGGACCCACAATGTGAACGAGGATAAAGTCGTTTGCGGCTGCATTCATCATATTCGCCATGCCGGCCTTGGCGGATGCGACGGCTTTCAGATTGGCCGCGTCGGTCGGAAAAACCTGGACCGCTTCGCTAGGTTCGGGGACCTGAACTGCTTCGTTAGCTGAGATCGTACCGTCTGACAGCAATTGATCCGGCGCGGCAGCCATAGAAATGCTTTTTGTTGGGTGACCAAACGTGACTCGATACACGTGGTTGTGGGTGGACACTTGTTCTCGAGGAGAAACTGCAAACGCAAGATCAAGCGCAGCCTTGATAGCCTCTCCCGTCAAACCGGAGGGGGATGCGCAACGACCGAAATGTAATGCGCCCGCGATGTTGTACATGTTGTTATGTGATCTGGGTTTTATTCGAGTAATCTGAAAAATCTGAAAATATCAAAGCGAAATATTTTACATAATTTCGGGGTTGTGCAGACTGTCGGGGCGCTCATGAATACTTGTCCATCGTTTCTGTGTGATCTGTCAAATATATGAAAATCAAAGAGGTGTGATCAAAGAAGCGTTTGCACAAATGCCCGCTGCGCCGTGTTGAGGGATGCCATGAAATCTTCAAACGATCGATCAACCGGCGCCGGAACCAAGTCTTCAAGGCGGGCGGAGATTGGAACGTGCTGCAATGTGAAATCATGTTGGGCTGCAAATGCATCTGCGTTGGCCACATTGCCAACGACAACCCCGACCAGCCTGGTTCCAAACCCAAACTTGTCAGCCGAGGCATACACTACGGTGGCAGTGGCAGGCGCTGGGGAAACGACCGGGACATCTGCGTCAACCGGAACGTCTGGAACAACTTCCACAACAACCGGAACGTCCGCAACAACAGGAACGTCTGCAACAACAGGAACGTCTGCAACAACAGGAACGTTCGGATCTATTTTCACCGGAACGTCCGCAACAACAGGAACGTCCGCAACAACAGGAACGTCTGCAACAACAGGAACGTCCGCAACAACAGGAACGTCTGCAACAACAGGAACGTCTGCAACAACAGGAACGTCCGCAACAACAGGAACGTCCGCAACAACAGGAACGTCCGCAACAACAGGAACGTCTGGATCTATTTCCATCGGAACGTCCGCAACAACAGGAACGTCTGCAACAACAGGAACGTCTGCAACAACAGGAACGTCTGCAACAACAGGAACGTCCGCAACAACAGGAACGTCCGGACCTATTTCCACAACAGGAACGTCCGGACCTATTTCCACAACAGGAACGTCTGCAACAACAGGAACGTCTGGACCTATTTCCACAACAGGAACGTCCGGGACAATTTCCACAACAGGAACGTCCGCGACGACAGGAACGTCTGCAATCAAATCAACAACGTGTGTTGGCTTGGGTGTGGGTTTGTGAGCGGGCGCCGGTTTGTGAGCGGGCGCCGGTTTGTGAGCAGGCGCCGGTTTGTGAATCGGTGCTGGCTTTAACACTTGTTTGGAAGATTCGTGTTTGGGGGTCGTTCCTGGCATTTGCAAGGCAAGATGTGCTTTATGCTTCATGTATGCCCATATTTTTCGACCGTGACTCGTGTAATCAGTCAGGTGAAAGGCAGATGTTGGGAAATACACCACCATGCATTTACTTGTATAAAAAATGAAACAAAAACTACTTGAGTGCCGTCACGTCTCTACAGATCAACTGGAGCACAATTCGAGGGGGTCCACCGATGATACATCAAATCGCGCGGGTCCACGAAGCCATCTTCCGTTTCCACAGATTCAGCGTCGCCGTCTTCGTCACCCTTATCATCATCATCATCATCATCATCATCATCCTCATCATCATCACCATCATCATCATCATCATCATCACCATCATCATCATCATCACCATCACCATCCTCATCACCATCCTCATCAGCAGCATCAGCATCAGCAGCATCAGCATCATCATCATCATCGTCATCATCGTATACCGACGAGTTGCGCCTGCCGCTCGACGAGCTGCTTGACGAGCCGTTTGCAGATTTGTATGACAAGCTGTTCAGGATGCCG
>Ga0214917_10003443_pt1 | contig 18253 bp, 21 predicted proteins | sample LL_1208_BB_MetaG_FD_177983 | JGI IMG/M metagenome (GOLD analysis project Ga0214917, IMG submission 177983) | Freshwater microbial communities from Lake Lanier, Atlanta, Georgia, United States - LL_1208_BB | ecosystem: Environmental > Aquatic > Freshwater > Lake | place: USA: Georgia | collected...
GTTGCATGGCGTCCAATCTATTTGGATTGCTCCCGCGGCTCGAAGCGTTTGCCGAGATATCATCATTTTTACGATGACGCCGTGGCGGGGCATCGTGCTGGAGTCGCGGTTGTTTTCGTTCCGTGGCACTCGATCGCAGTCGCCGCCTCGCCGGCTGATGGTCTTCATGAGGGCTGCCGGCGCATGATGTGTTGACGTGAGGAATATACGCCTGTCCACTCTGGACCGACACGTTCTCTCTCCGTGTGCGCACACCATAACCACTCTTGCAGCCCCCGATAGCTTCGGCCGGTGGACCTTATCCATCGGCAACGGAGGCAGTTCATGGGACGTGGCGTGGATCGGAAGAAGCTGGCCGAGTGGCAGCGGCGGCTGGCTCGATATGAGCGGACTGGCCTGACGGCCGTAGAGTTCTGTAAGTGCGCCGCACGGCCCCCGACGCGGCGGCCGAATTTGCCATCTTGCGGATGAGTAATTCAGGCGATGAGCACAAGCGCGTCGGGGACGGCGCTCGTTCTCTCGTCACGATCGGCTGGACGACATGACCTTCGACTTTTCGAGCCGTTCTTCGGCCTGAGATTTCCGGCCGTAGACGAATACTCCCGTGAGCCCCGCGGCGGCAGGCGCGGCAATCGTGGCACCGGCCCACGGCTGACCGTTTGCTGCTAGCCGGATGCCGCCGTCAACAACTGCACAGGCACAGGGCGGTCTGGTCAGGATCACGGTGCCCGGTACCTGTGCTCCCTACATCTTTCCGCAACTCCCTCTCGTCGCTGGCACGAAGCCCAGCGTATGCATCGGCTTGCTTCTGGCCGGCCTCGAACTCGGCAGCGATCCGGACACGTGGAGATTCACACCCACGCCCGTCCCGACTGCCCTGTTCCGCGAAGTCGAATTCTTTGACTTCGAACACAATAGATGGCTGGCCATAGACCTCGCTGAACTGGCCAGCCGCAACTCAGCCGCATCTTTCTGTCCCGCAAGGAGTCCCCAATGGCCCTGACAACTGGGCTCATCGTCTGCGCACTGCTGGCTACCGAGCTGGCCGGCGTGCTGTATCTGGCCAACTGGGTACGCAGCCGTCGCAAGCGGCACAACACCCGACCAGACGCACATCACTCTTCCACCGTCACCTACAGGAGGCTCTTGTGAGCTTCGTATTCTCATTACTTGTCTGGCTGTCGTGTGCCCTTCTCTGGCTGATCAAGATCCTGTTCCTCGGCAGCTTCTGGGTTGCCCGCTGGATCGCGTATCTCTCATGGCCGCTCTGGGCAACCATCGTCGGCCTCGGGGCTCTCGTCGGCCTGATGTGAGCGAGCCCTGAGCCATCCACTACCACCATCACACAGGAGAACTGGCCTTGAGCCACATTGTCGAAATCAAAACTGAGATCAGTGACGAGGCAGCGGTGAAAGCCGCCTGCACACGCCACCAGATACCAGCGCCCGAACACAAGACCGTCCGGCTCTTCAACGCGACAGCGACGGGTCTGTGCGTCCAGCTTCCGGGCTGGAACTACCCCGTCGTCGCGAACCTTCAGACCGGCCAAGTCCAGTACGACAACTACAACGGCCACTGGGGTGAAAAGAAGCACCTGAACTCGTTCCTGCAGGCGTACGCCGTCGAGAAGGCCCGCATCGAAGCCAGAAAGCGCGGCTATTCGGTCAGCGAAACCCGGCTCGAAGACGGCTCGATCCGCGTGACCGTGCGTGTCGGAGGTGCGGCATGAGCGAAAAGAAGATCGAGATCACCGTCAGCCCGGAAGGCGCCGTGAACATCAAGACCTCTGGGTTCACCGGCGGATCGTGCAAGGACGCCACCCGCGACCTCGAACGGGCCCTCGGTGTATCCGGCCGTGAGAGCCTGCTGCCCGAGGTCTACGGCCAGACCAGTGCCGGCGAGCAGCACGTCCTCGAAGACTTGGGCAGGATCCCGACGCTCCAAGACTCGCTCGGCAAGATTCAGCCCGAAAGCTGGATGCTCGGCCGCGGCACCGAACTCGCCCAGTAGCCATGCCCCCACCTTCTTTCATGGAGATGCTGTGCGCAGATCGAACGCAACGACGACACCACCATCACCACCTACGACCAACACCCCCACGCTCACCTCCCGGCTCTTCGAACTCGTTCACGCCTGCTTCACGGGGCTATACGTCGAAGCCCGCGAACCCGAGGAAGCCATCCGGGACATCACCCAACTCGCCCGCAGAGAGTCATGGCGGCTGGGTATCTGGGACTGCGACTCGGGCCTCGCGTTCCCCTGCGAAAACGCCCCGCCCGTAAGTCCCACTGACACGAACGACCCGCTGGCTGTGCTGCGCTCGGCTGGCCAACTCTCGACTGGCGCGGGAACTACACTCCTCGTGCTGCAGAACTTTCACAGGTTCCTCGGCGCCACGGAGATTCTTCAGGCCGTCCAGAAGCAGGTTTTGGCCGGCAAGCACACGCGCACCTTCATCGTGATCTTGGCCCCGGTCGTGAACCTGCCACCCGAGATCGAGAAGCAGTTTATCGTCGTCGAGCATGAACTGCCGGGGCGTGAGCAACTGCAGGAGATCGCGACTGGAATAGCCCAAGGTGACGAACTTCCCACTGGCGACGAGAACTTTCAGCAACTCGGTGGCTTGGAGAACCTCAAGGCGTTTTGTTTACGGGCCATGCGGCGACAAGGTGAACCACGTGCCGACAGGCGTCCCCGTGGCGTCCTCCTGCTCTCCCCTCCCGGCTGCGGCAAATCCCAGTTTGCGAAGGCCCTCGGCAATGAAACCGGCAGGCCCACGGTCGTGCTCGATTTCGGCGCCCTACTCGGCTCGCTCGTCGGCCAGAGTGAGTCCAACGTCCGGGCGGCCCTCAAGTTGGCCGACGCGATGGCTCCGTGCGTTGTCTTTTGCGATGAACTCGAAAAAGCGCTCGCGGGGGCTACATCATCGGGCCAGACAGATTCAGGCGTAACAGCCCGCGTGTTCGGGAGTTTGCTCACGTGGCTGAACGACCACGAGAGCGACGTCTTCTTCGTCGGCACCTGCAATGACGCCTCGAAACTACCGCCCGAGTTTGCCCGTGCAGAGAGGTTCGACGGCGTGTTCTTCGTCGATCTCCCCGGGCGTGACCAGAAGGACGCGATCTGGGGCATCTACCAGAACTTCTACAGGCTCGACGCGAAGCAGGCCCGGCCGGACGACACCAACTGGACCGGGGCCGAGATCAAGTCGTGCTGCAGGCTGGCGAGTCTTCTGGACGTGCCACTCGTTCAGGCCGCGCAGAACGTCGTACCCGTGGCTGTGACCGCAGGCGACAAGATCGAAGCTCTCCGGCAATGGGCCTCCGGTCGGTGCCTCTCGGCAGACCGGGCGGGGGTGTATTCGCGGTCGGAGGTTGGTAGCGACGGTTGAGTTCGGAGGGTTGCGGAGGCAGGGGTGAATTTAGGCTCCCCGTCACAAGATTTCGTGATGAACCCGATCAGCCGGATTTCACCACCGCAGTTCGGGCACTGACGCGCAAACTTCTACCACAACCCGTGGCAGCAGTTTTGCCAAAACAATCCGGCAGGTGCCGCGGGTGCGGGGTTTGTCGCATGAGTCGCAGCAGTCGCCGGTGGCATCTCAGGCCACCGCATGCTGTCGCCCGCATGCCCACCGGTGCCCCCTTTCACAGCTGGGGCGGCCGAAGACCAGCCCGACCAACGGCAGTAGCCGCAAGCGTCTTCCGCGAGGTGAGCGGCGGATGCGCTGCGTGCTGCCGTCCCGGGTTCATGGCGACTGGGCGCTCGGTCGTCTCCGTCAGATCCCCGAATCCTGGTCCGACAGTCCAGTGCCACCTTCTGTTAATCTTGGCGGCCATCCTTAGCAAGTGACCCTCGATGCCTGACTGGAACCCTATGCTTCTGCGCGACCTCGTGCGTCTCGCGACATTTTGGGCGATAGCCATCTGGCAGGGGGGATTCGTCTTCTACTCGGGCTTCGTCCTCAAGATCGGCTCGTGGGAGCTCAAGAGCAAACTGGAGCAGGGATTCATTACGCGACGAGTCGCCCTCGAACTCGAGCAACTCGGCTGGATCGCTCTGATCGTCTGGGCCGTCTCGCTGTGGGGAACTCGCTTCTCCCGACGTTCCCTGAAGCTGACGGCCGTCGTCCTGTGGTGTGCCATTCTGACGCTACATCTCGGGCTTCACTTTCAGTGGCACGCCATCGATCGCGTGCTGGACGTATCCAGCCGCTCGCTGAAGGATCCCATTGCGTTTCATACGGCCCACCGGATCTTTGTCTGGGCGGCGTCACTGCAGTGGTTGCTGGTCGTCATCCTGAGCGGCCTGACGCTCCAGGCCTGGCAGCGTGGCGACGAGATGTCGGTGCGGCAGCGATAAAGCCGGCCCCGGCATACGCGCGAAATCAGCTCGCCTTCGCGGCTTCCTCGATCGAGACGAGGCCGTCGCCGTTGACGTCCAATCGCCTGAACACATCAGGCGAACCGGTGAATTCGCGCCGCGACACGTCACCGTCGGCGTTGCGATCCATGAGCCCAAACCACTCGGGGGCCGAGCCGCCGGTCGTGGCGAGGCTCTTCGGATACCCGTGGCTGACCACGACGAGGACTTGAGTCGGGACGCGACCGACATCCAGCCCTTCACGATCTGCATAGCCTCTGACGGTCAGGACGTCCCAGGCGTTCCGGAGCTCCCTGATCGAGAGGGCAGCGTCATGGTTGGTGTCGATCACTTCCAAGAGTCCCCCCCCGGCATAGAGGCTCACCAACATGTGTCCCTCGACGATTCGGCGCTGGAGAGCCATCCACGCTTCGACCTCCTCGCGCGCCGCCGTCCCGTCGCCGTTGCGATCGGCCAAGGCGGTTAGCCACGATCGGTCGGCCGGGCGAGCACGGTTTCCAGCATTCTCGACCATCATCATCGTGTCGTCGCCGGCCGCCGCGAGGTCCTCCCACAGGCGACCGAAGTGCTCCGACAACAAGCCGTGAACCCTCCAAGCGTCGCATCGAACCGTGCTGGTGGCGGGGAGCTTGGCCTCACATGTCGCCTTGGACGTGATGATTTCCCATGCGTCCCGAGCCACCCCCCGGGCATCGCCGTCCGAGGGCGCACGGCTTTCATCCTCCGAGAGCCGGCGGATGACCAACCCGGACTGGCCGGCGGCCGACGCATCGAAGGCACCCCCCGGGGAGAGCACGAAGTCCGCAGCCTTGCCAGGGTAGGTCGCGCCGGCCACGAGCTCACCAACACCGATGAGGTCGTCGTCGTTGGCGTCGAGTCGTTCGAGGACCGCCTCCGCCCGCTTCAACTCCGCCTCCGAGAGGCGGCGGTCGCCGTCATGATCGAGTTCGCGAACCAGCGATTCGGTGATGGCCTTGGTGTTCGGCAGACGTCCGCAGCCGATCGGAAGGCATCCCACTCGATGCTGCAGGTAGTGACGCCGAAGCTCGGCTTTGCCGCATGTTCCGGCCTGGCCAGCAAGGACGTCGTTTCGCACCGAGTGGAGGGGGCTGATCGGGGGCGCAAACCCGGTGCCGAGCACCAGCCGGATTGCGTGGGCCGAAGGCACGAGCCGGACTTCTTTGTCGTCCAGCGTGCCGCTGGCGTCGGCGTCGGCGAAGTCGAAGATCGCATCTGACGTCTGCAGCCACCATTCGCGGTAGGGCAGGTCACCCACCGTGACACGGATGGCGACGTCCTGCGCGCGATCGCCATCGACCAACGAGAGAACAGTTGTCGCCGGATACTCGGCCGCGGGCATGCTCGTCGAAACGGCGGCTCCCCCAACGAACATCACAGCCCATGCGAGGCGACGTGTCACAGCAACTCCTTGATCGGGGTGCCTTCCGGGTCGGCCAGACGAATCGGTCGCCCCACGTTCGACATGTTCTGCTTTCGGGGGTCGAGCCCGATGCCTTGAAACACCGTCGCCATGAGGTCCGCAGTGCGGACCGGATCGGATTCCAGGCGGGTGCCATCGGCAGACGTGCGGCCCACGATCTCGCCGCCACGAACTCCCGCACCACCAAGCATGACGGCCCATGTCGCGGGCCAGTGGTCTCTTCCACCTTGGCCGTTGATCGACGGGGTACGGCCGAACTCCCCTTGGCAGACGACCAGTGTGTCCGAGAGCAGCCCTCGGTCAGAAAGATCCTTGAAGAGCGACGCCACGCCACGGTCGAGTTGCTGCGACAGCGTCTTCACCTGCTCGAAGTTGTTGGCGTGGGTGTCCCAGCCGTCGAGCGTCACCTCCACGAAGCTCACCCCGCGCTCCACGAGACGACGAGCCAACAGGCACCCCTGGCCGAAGAGCGTCGTCCCATACGCCTCCCGGACGGAGGGTTTCTCGTCGTCCAGCGAGAATGCCGCAGCCGCCTTGGGGTTCATGAGCCGCAGGGCACGCTCTCGGGCAGAGTCGAGCGAATCGACCACCGGTGCCGACGGCATCCGCGAGACGGAACGGAGGTCGGTCAGCAGCCTGAGCCGATAGCCACGAGCAGGGGTGACGTCCGTCACGAGATCATCGACCTTCAATCTCACGTTTGCGTCTTCCAGCGCCGCCCGTCCTCGACCCCCACCGATGACGAAGGGGGCGTACTGCGGTCCGAGAAAACCGCCCCCCGTGACGGCCGGTTCCCCGCCAATGTGCACGTAGGCGGGGATGTCGCTCTCGATGTCGAACTCGTGAGCCACGAGCGACCCGATCGCGGGAAACGCGATTGCCCCCTGCGGCGTGTAGCCCGTGAGCGATGCCACGCGCGCCCTCGCATGATCGCCCTCACGGGTCGCCATCGAGCGGATGATCGAAAACTCCGAAGCGACCGAGGCGAGATTTGGCAGGTGCTCGCTGATCCGCATGCCGGGCACCGTCGTGGCGATCTCGCGGAAGGGGCCGCCGTTGGCGTGCCCCGGCTTCAGGTCCCACAAGTCGATCGTCGACGGCCCGCCGTTGAGCCAGATGAGGATCACCGACTTCGGCTTGCGCGGGCTTTCGGCGGCCACTTCCGCCAGGGTGGGTAGCCAACTCGTGGTCGACCCACCCCAGGCGCCAAGCGTGAGTCCCCGGAGCATCGATCGACGAGACAAGCGACTGTGGGGCATGACGTCCACCCAGGAATTAATGGTTCGTGCTGAATTCCGCCGTATTCACGAGCGCCCAGAAGAGACCTCCGAGGCGGTCCTCACGAGGCAAGGCGGGGTTGTCGTTAAAGTGCTTGCGAACGGCCTCGGTCTCGGCGGCAGTCGCATGGCGCGACAACACGGCAAGGAACACCGTATCGATCTGATCATCGGGCCGCATGAAGGCCGAGGTCAGCAGCGACGCGAGGAACGGGTTCCCCTTCGCGGTCGTCATGTCGTTCACCAAGGACCCGTTCATGAGAGCCAGGGCCTGCGTGATCGATCGCTCGGCCCCGTGTGTCCGCTCGACATAGAACCGCGAGGCAAACTCCCGCCGCGGGCTGCGGCTGCCCCGAAATCCCAGATCCATTCGCTCGACCGGCAAGCCCGCCGCCACCTGAAGGCTGTCGTAGAGCTGCTCGCCGGTCAACCCTCGGATCGGCACCGTCGTGAGCGGGTAGTCGGAGCGACTTGCCGTCGCCGAAGGCAGCCGGTAGGGCTGCGACGAGACGATCCCCTCCACCATCACGTCGAGATCGTAGCCGCTCGCGATGAACATGCTCGCAAGATCGTCGAGCAGGGCGGCCCGCGGGCCCGACTGGGCGTCGTGGGCGCTGAGGTCGTCCATCGGCTCGATGATCGCCTCGCCGAAGAAGTGCGACCAGAGACGATTGACCGCATTCTTGGCCATCCACCGATCGCCGTCGTGCTTCATCCATGCGACGAGCGTCTGACGAAGGCCGAGCGAGTCGGCGTCGGGGGGCACGCGAAGATCGGTCGGTGTCAGAAAAACCGGTTCACATTCGGTCTTCGTTTCCGGAATTCGGATCTTTGGCGGACCCGAGCGGGGCAGGTCTTGGGTTGAAAGCACCGCGAAGAATGCCGCGGTCTGCCAGAACTGCTCCCGCGTCCAACGAGAATATGGGTGGTTGTGACATTGGGCGCAGTCGAGATTCAGCCCCATGAACGCACGCGACGAACTTGCCGCGAGATTTTCCGGCTTGGCTAGGTTCGCGTCATAGAACCCCCGCGGCCCGCTCGACGCGGATCCATCGGCGGATCGATCTTGGGTGAGAATGTCGGCGACAAGTTCGTCATAGCGCGCTCCGTCGCGGAGTCGCTGGAACAGCCATACCTCGAAGCCATCGGTGACGGCGGCGAACTCCCGCGTGTCGGCCTGGGGCACCCACGACCGCCGCCAGAAGGTGGTCATGTTTCGGTAGTAGATGCCGGACTGCATGAGCCGACGGACGGCGGTATGGCGGCGCGCCCCGGTGTCCTGCTCGAAGTATTCATAGACTTCCGACACTGCAGGGATCCGCCCAGCGAGGTCGAGCGTCAGACGGCGAAGGAATGCGGGGTCATCGACGAACGACACACCTTCGCCGGGCGGTTTCGGCATTAGATGTTGGTCGATCCGCCGCGCGACTGCCGCCGGCGTCACTTCCTCCGCGTAAGCGCGGGCCGTCACGATGACGACGAAGACGACCAGAAGCCAAACGGTCGACGAACCAGCACCGGCGATGGTTCCGTGGCGCAATGAGGCCGGCCGGCGACGCCATCGGCGTCCGCTGAAGTCCTGACAGCGATTCATGCCGCCGACCCCTTTGCCACGTGGTACACCCTCGTCCGGAGTCACGGCGTCCCCAGCGCTTCCTCGTCGATCAGGTGTCCGTCATCTCGAATCGTGAGGTAGGCGAACGTGAGCGGGTCGAGCCCGAGGCCGACGAATCGCACGCTTCCGTCACAGAACAACACATTCGCGCCCGCGGCGTGAAAGGAGTAGATACCGAACCAATTGTTGCAGTTGACGGAGCAGTCCGTGCCGTCGCCGCCTCCAGGTGTGTCGCCAGTTTCCGAATTGGCGGGGCCGAAGCCGATCGAGCCCCAGCCGGCCCAGGCCCCCCGGGCGTTGGGACTCATGCCGAACTGTCCGTCGCCCGGTCGTTGCTCGTTCTTTCGCCACACGGTTGGTCGCCCAGCCTGTTCGATCAGCAAGAGGGTTCGCGAAAGGCCGTCGGTGATCTTGGACACTGGTGATCGCTCATTGTCCGCAAGCGGCTGCCGCTCGTTGCCGAAGCCGCCCCCTTGGCCTTGGCCTGGGAATGCGTATCCCATCGGGCCGGCAAGAAACCCGTTCGACGCGATGAAGTCGGTGGCCGCGGCCCGGCACGTGTAGACGGTATCTTTGTCGGGATTCTGCGACTTCGTCGTGGCCTGCGACTGAATCTGCACGACCCGCGCCGCGGGACTCGACGGACACAGGAAGGCGGGCGACTCGGCCTCGACGACGGCCTTGTTCTTCGGGTCGAAGAAGTCGTACGCCATGTCGTACCTGTCGCGCTGCCCCATCCCTTCGAGATAAGGAAGGATGTGGCAACCCCACCCGCCGTAGGGATTGCCGTCGTTGAATCCCGTGCGGCGGGGCGGCAGTCCACCCTTGAGGGACTCATATTGGACGAACGCGTCACCGATTCGCCGCAGCCGGTCGTGACAGGCCCGCTCCTTTGAGTCGTCGCTGGCCACCAGCATGGCTGGTGGCACCAGGGCTGCCACACAGAGCCCGCATCCCGCTATGACGACCCACTCAATTCGACTCATCGTGCGACCCCAGTGCTCTGCCTTGGTTGCAACGCCCAGCTCGTCTCTCAGAACTCGCTCGGTACGACTTCCTGTCCATTGATGGTGACGGTTCCGATAAGGATGTTTGGGTCAAGATCTTCACCAAGCGTCCGCACCGAAGCATCCACGAAGACGGCGTCGGTGCTGCCTGGATGAAAGCTGTACACACCCTGACTGTTGTTGCAGTTGATGACACAGAGCCCGGAACCGTCTTTCGTGACGCCGTCACCACCGAAGATCTGAACCTGAAATACTTGATACGAGGGCCACGATCCCCAAGCGGTCGCCTGACTCAGGCCCGCATTCGTTGCCTGCTTGGAGCGGAGTATGTAGTAGTCGGCTCGTCCCGCCTGCTCCGTGAACAGCATCGTCTTCCCGAGCCCATCGGTAATCTGCTTCAGCTGTCGCACCCGCGGCGTGTCATCAAGCGCCGTGATCTGATTGTTACCGCTCAGCGAGGTGACGCCGTACTTCGTAGACGAAAAGCTATTTGTCCCGAAATAGTCTCCTGCAACTCCTTGGGACGTGACCCCTCCTTGGATAACCGTGACCATCCGGGGATTTGGGGCCGAAGGGCACATGAAAATCGGTAGCCCTGTCTGGAGCACCTCGGCATTGAGCGGGTCGTAGAAATTCTTGTCGAATCGATATTTTGCCTGCAGGGCCGCCTCTTCAAAATAGGGCAGGATGGTCGGACCCCAACCGCGCACGCTGCCTGTCGTCATCGTCCTTCGGGGAGGCATGGCTCGTTTGGCAGTCTCGTAGTTCATCACGGCCAACCCCAGCTGTCGGAGGTTGGATCGGCACTGGGTTCGGCGTGCCGATTCGCGGGCGCTTTGCACCGCCGGTAACAATAGCCCGACCAGTGTACCGATGATCGCGATCACGACCAGAAGTTCGACCAGTGTGAAACCCTCCCGGCCCTCGGAGTGTGGGAACCGGTGGCTCATCCGTTCTTCCAACGCGGACAGGGCCTGATCGATCGAGGAACCGTCCTCGTCACTGTCGATCCATGTATCCTGCCAGGAACAGTCGTCGTGTCCCACCACTGAATCGGAGCCCAGCAGGAACATCTCGTCGTCAGAGCGGCGCGACGGAACAGACATGTCTTCGGAAGTCATGGCGTCGCGTGGGTTCATAGTGCCGGTGGGTCCGTCCGAGCCGGCGGGCCGATTGAGCAGCAAACGGTGTGCCGCTGGACCGGTCGCATTGACGCACATAACTTGTGGCAATATATCCCAGCCAGGGACGGGATCCGCGGCCGACTACTTCATTGGCGGTGACGAATTGTTCACCGCGCTGGTGCGCTAGTCGTCAATGCCCACGGTCCGCAACTTCGCCCCCGGCGGCACGGCCCAGCCGAGGCCCGGCAACTGCGATGTCGCCGTGCGATCGCCGCCACCGTGCACTAGAAAGTTGCACAAGAAAAGCAGCCGCCACCACTTGCACGGCCCCGTAGGTTGGGACGGATTCCTATGCCCGCCGAAGACAAGCCTGGCCGCGGTTGGTTGGGGTGGGAGAGTGAGCTCGTTGCATCGATAACTCGAAGAACTACCCACAATTGCTCGAGGCCGGAAGCTCTACCTCAACGCGGGCCGGGCCGTATGGATGCCGTCCAAGGCTGTGAATGTCGATCACGGGCAGTTCGTTGGGCGTCGTCTCAGTCGTCATGAGCCTGCAAAAACTCTTCCCGGTCGGGGGGTCTCGGGCGGGAGAGACTGGCGGCGGCACTGACATCAGCACCCATGCCGAACCAGTTCAGCACCCACACCGACCTTCTTCGGCACCAGTGCTGAACCGGTTCTATCTCTTCTATAGTTCGTTCTGGTCTTCTTTCTTCTCTATCTCTATGGGGTCTGGCACGCGGCATTCTTCAGTCCGATGCTCGCTCGCCCCACCTCTCGTCAAGCATTTCTGCGCCGCTCCTGCCCGTCTTGCCGGTAGACGGCTCCACAGTCGCCTCGATGGCTGATCGCCCGTCGTAGGCCTTCAAAACCGGCGCCAGCCAGTGACTTCTCCCAGCCCGTGCCGCCACCAGTCTGCGCGGTTGGGTGAGCGTCCTTGCCCGCTCGATGACCGGGCTGTGATGCCGAAACGTGGGGCTCAACCGACGGTCAACTTCGCGGCTTCCTGCTCGGCGGTGGCCTACGCGGAGGAGGCGCCGGGCTGAAACGGTGCTTTTCGTCCGGCCCTTCGTCGTTCTCGATGGGGCCGCGGCCGACGTCTTCGACAACCTCGTGATGCTGGACGTCGAACCACTGTTTGAAGACCTTCAGGCTCCGGTCCTTCGGCCACACGTCTACGTCCGTGTACCAGCCCTCTAGTTCCCGGCAGAAGATTTCCTCGCAGACACAACGCAGTCCCTTCTCGGCGTCCGCAGGGTCCTCGTAGTCCGGAACGAGGTAGAGCGTCGCATCCATCTGATCGAGAGTCACTTCCGGCGCATCGTCGTAGTCCACCGCGCGTACCCAGTCGAGAAACGGCTTTTTGGGACGAACGATTATGGCACTGCGATTGAGCATCGGTTGCATTCCACGGGCTGGCGGGCGGGAATTGACTCCGCCGCCAACAGGCTCCGCACCACGATGGCCGCTGTGAAACTCGCCTTCACGTGGCTCGGGGTTCGTAAGACCCTCGCCCCGGAGCAGCGCACGACGGCAGCCCGAGCGTTCCATGCCGACCGGGAACTCCTCTCGGCCAGCAAACTCATCCTCGACACGAAGAACCCCGCCTACCGTGCCGTGGCTGCCGTCCGCTCGGAAGCCTCGACCTACTGGCGAAACGTGACGCTGCCATTTCCGGAGGCTGGCATTCGGCTCCTTGCGCAGAACTCGCTTGGTCTGTTCGCGAACACCATGCAGACCTATCGCGAGCGACTCCAGCAGGCCGCCCGGGAACTCGCCGCCCAGTACGACACGATCAAGTCGGAAGCCCAGCGGCGTCTCGGCTCGTTCTACAACGCCAGCGACTATCCCACCACGCTCGACGGCCTATTCGATCTCGAAGTCTCGTATCCGACCATCGAGCCGCCGAAATCCCTCATGGCCCTGCACCCCGACGTGTACCAAGCCGAGCGGGCCCGGGTCCGTGAGCGGTTCGAGAGTGCCGTCGAACTGGCCGAGCAAGCCTTCGCCACGGAACTCCAGCGGCTTACGGCCCATTTGGCAGAGCGTCTCACCGGGCTTCACGACGGCCAGCCCAAGGTGTTTCGCGATTCAGCCGTCGAGAACCTTCGCGAGTTCTTCGAGCGGTTCCGGCGGCTCAATATCAGGAGCAGCCCCGAACTAGATGCCCTCGTCGAACAGGCCCAGCAGACGATCAACGGCATCGAGCCGCAGACGCTGAGAGATTCCAACCGGCTCCGGCAGATGGTAGCCCGGGACTTCGAGCAGATTCAGGCCAGTGTCGGTGAACTGCTCGTGGACAGGCCGCGGCGCAATATTTTGAGGCGCGGGAATGTTGGAGGTGCCGTATGAGTTGTGAGATGGAGTTGGTCGTGGATGCTGGCGGTGATGTCCGGTGCATCTATGGCGAAGAGTTGGAACTGCGTGAGATCGGGAAGTTACAGATCACCCGCGCGTGCCACGTCGAGCCAGATAGGGACGGGTTCTGGTGGGCGGATATGGGGCCAATTGATGGACCTGTCTTGGGGCCATTCAGAAACCGGACGGAGGCGTTAGGGGCGGAGAGGAGGTGGTTGAGTCGCTGCCAGCCCGCACCACTCACAGATCTTGCCCCGGCTTCGCCTGCTCAACTTCGGCATCCCTGATCAACCAGTCGCCGCCCTTCACGTGGAGCAGAACTTTTACACCCGCCAGCACCGTTCCCTGACTGCCCTTCTCGATCACTTCGCCCGTCATTCGCACGATCATCGCAGCGGTTGCCTTCGGCGGTTGTGTCACAGGATCTACGGCGACCTGTAGTTTCGCGATGACGACCTCCTTAGGCCGGACGCGTTTCAGCACCTGTTCGGCTGAGTCCCGTAGGGGCCGCAGCTCCGGATCGAGAGTCACGATGATCATCGCCACGTCCTTTTTCTCTGCCGCAACCGCCAGCCGTGGGAAAAGGCCCTAAAGGTATTCGCGGTCCGTCACGATGAGCGAATCCGCAACGAAAGCCCCGACACCTGCGATCCCCATAAGGGCCCGAATGCGAGCAGTCCTCGTGACTGCATGCGTAGCCAGACGAAGAAGACTCCGACGGCCCCGAGAAGGAAGGTGACGACCAGCGGCAGGGAGGATTCAAGGGGCATTGGGTGGCTCGCGGCAATTCGTTTGCCGTCTATCGAAGCCCTTGACTTGAAAAGGCCACCCAAAGCGACGCAGCGTGAAGCGCGCTGATCGCCAGATTCCACCACGGAACGGGATTCCTTGAATCAGCGACGAAAAACAGCGTTAGCAGCTTGTAGAGAATTTGGAGCGGCAACAGCACGACGACAATGTTCATGCGCAGCGGCGGGAACACCAACGCCACGGCGCTTATTGCAGCAATCGCCACGTACAGGCACGACAGGATTCGTCGCGAGGGCGTATCCGGCCCGAACACAACGTCAAGTTTCGGGAGAAGCGAGCTGAGGTTGAATCCCGCCGCAAGGCCAAAGAAGCCAGCAACAAGCACATTGACGACAAGGGATGCCACGATGATCGGCATAAAAGCACTCAACCAGATATTGCGAACAGCCTCGATCCATGGCTCGCGACCTTCAAAGAGCCATCTCACCTGTTCTTATTGCGAGTCCGCTGCGTTGCGTGGTTCGGCGTCTGGTACGCCAGATTTGCGATTGGTACGCCATCCGCGGCCCAAGACGATAGCGATGATGGGGCCGGCCAACACTAGCCACCAAACAGAATAAATTCCCATCATTGGCAAGCACGGCATCAGCATCACCCCGATACAGAACCCGAACAGGCCATCGGCAACCAGCGCGACTGCCCGAAAGCCGAGCAGTCGATGCGTCGCAAAGATGCTGGTGAAAACGACGCCGGCACCACTGGCCATGGCCCCAGCCACGAGACGAAGATCGTCGATCATTGTAGGCATCAAGAAGATGCCCAACGCGATTGCGGCGAGGGCTCCCGGTAAGCATGCGAATGTGGCGATCACCCTCACAGCCTCAGGCTCTGACGGCAAGCCTCGCCGCGCCCGGAACAGCCACTCGAAATCGAAATCGTCGATGTCCACGGGCGACGCTCTCCCTCGCGACACTCGTACTTCTCTGGTTCCCGGCATCTTCGCCGTGCATCGGGAAAACGCTCCGCGGGCATCGCAATGATCTACTCCATAGTCTCGCCGCCGTCTGCGACTCGATCAACTTCGGCTCCCATCTGATTCGGTGTTTGTCGGCGATTATCGCTCGATAACACTCTTGCGGGCCATGTGAGCCTGCGGGCTTTGAGTCCGCGCAGCCAGCCATCCCGGGTCGTTCCCGCAGGCGGCCTCTCATCCTCCCCATCGGCCCCTCTGGCTGCCGGGCCTGTTTCCCTTCTTCCGGCCCGCTGCGTTGGCGGCCGGTGTCTGTGTGTTCGTGTTCCCCTGTCCCGTTTCCCTTTTCCATGGAGATGCTCTGTCATGAGTGACCTCGAACTGATCGACGCCGTGGCCCAGAAGACCGGCGAGGATTCCCACGAGATTCGGCGCCGCGGCTTCACGCTGACCGGCCCCGAGGATTCTGGCCCGGAGCCCGAATGCCTGCTCGACGTGCTGCTGGTCGATCTCCCGGAGATGGGAACGGTCGACTGGGATGCTGTCCTCGGCGACGGTGGCTTCCGCACGCCGTTCTACGCGCGGAGGGCCAAGGCCAAGACCCAGAAGGCACCGAGCGTGAAGAAGCAGGCGGCCCGAGCGGCGTGACCTGCTGACCGGCTCGAAGACATCTCGCGACCCCTTCAAGTGACGGGCGTGGAGTTTGGTGGAGGTGCCCAAGCCTCGCTGCACCCACGCCCGTCGCTTTTGCGTCATTGATATCTGAATCGCGGCTGTTTCACGGTGGCGATGAATTCTTCGCCACCGTCCAGAAGCCCTTTCGTGGATGGTGGATGCGAATTCGTTTCCGCCTTCCACCCAACCCGTTTCCCATCACCCCACAGGACCCATCCCATGTTGAAACTCCATGCAGGCGTCTCGAAGAAAGTCGGTCTGCCCGGCTTCTCCAGCGCCTCGGCCTCCTGCACCATCGAGGCCGAACTCGATTCCAGCCTGCTACAAGACCGCGAGGGCTTCCAGGTCGTCGTGCGCCGGGCCTATCAGTCGTGCGAGAAGGCCGTCAACAGGCTGCCGCGGAGTGCGTCTGGAGAGCGTCTGCATCGGTGGGCGACGGTACGTCACCATTCCGGCTATCGAACGATTCATAAACCGGTCGAACCAGCCGGCCGAACCACCGCCTCGGCCCGTTGAAAGGTTGTCCAAGACGGAGGCGGTCTACCGGGCGATGCGGAAAGCACAGATCGACGCGACGATAAAGAGGCTGAACGAGATGCTGGGTCCGAAGCGACGGAAACCCGCACCTCGCTAGGCCACGCACCGCGGTTGCCGAAGGCCGGGTGGAGCTGGCTCCGGGGCGAGCGGGCACCTCCCGAGGCTCCGGCGGGCGGCCGATCCAGGGCCGTCGACTGCCCCGCTGTCGGTGGCTATATTGTGTCCTAGGTCCGCGGCGGCAGGATGCACGAGGCCGCGGTCGTCACCCCTGTTAGATCAGGGCTCAAGTCGGGAAAAGTTGCGAAAATCTGTTAGATCGGCGTTAGATCAGGCCAGTCGCGACCCTCGGTTCGAGTCCCTTAAGTCGAGCAGCGAAAGTGACTTACGGAGGGTAAGCGAATGGCTAGCGGCGACACTGGAAATGTCGTGCCCCGAAAGGGGTTGTGGGTTCGAGTCCCATGCCCTCCGCTTCACGCTTGCAGCACCATCCTGACTGCTGCAGGCTGATGGTCGAGCCTGCCATCCGAGCGGGCGTTCGTTGCAGGCTGTATGGCGGTTCTTCTCGATATCAAGAATGCCTCGAAGCGGTACGGTGAGCAGGTTCTGCTCGATGCCGCTTCCGCCACGATCACCGACGACGGCAAGATCGGCTTCATCGGCCGCAACGGCGCCGGCAAGAGCACCCTCCTGCGGGTGATCCTTGGCGAGGAGGAACTCGACGGCGGCGAGATCGTGCGGCACCCTCGCCTGCGGCTCGGGTATCTCCGGCAGCACGATCCATTTCTCCCCGGCGAGACCGTGATCGACTTCCTCAAACGCGACAGCGGGCGGCCCGACTGGAAGTGCGGCGAGGTGGCCGGCCAGTTCGAGATCAAGGGGCCGACGCTCGCCGGACCCGTGCACGACCTCTCCGGCGGCTGGCAGACCCGCGTGAAACTCGCCGCCCTGCTCCTCCACGAGCCCAACCTCCTGCTGCTCGACGAGCCGACGAACTTTCTCGACCTCCGCACCCAGATCCTGCTCGAGCACTTCCTGCGGGGCTTCGACGAGGCCTGTCTGATCGTGTCGCACGACCGGGCGTTTCTCGGCGCCACCTGCGACCACACGCTCGATCTTTCCCGCGGCAAGCTCACCACGTTTCCGGGCAAGGTGGACGCCTTCCTCGAGCATCAGGCGGAGCGGCGGCTCCACGCCGAGCGGGCCAACGCCAGCGTGCTCGCCCGCAAGCGGGACCTCGAAGACTTCATCGCCCGCAACAAGGCCCGGGCCTCCACCGCCTCCCGTGCCAAATCGAAAAGCCGGGAGCTCGAACGGCTCGAGCTCGAAGAAATCGCTGCCGACGAGCCGACCGCCGCGATCCAATGCCCTGCGATCCAGCCTCGCAAGGGCCCCGCCGCCCGCTGCAATAACCTCGTGATCGGCTACGGCGAGCATGCCGTGGCCCGGGACATCGACGTGGAAATCGTGCACGGCTCGCGGGCTGCGATCGTGGGCGACAACGGCCAGGGCAAGACCACGTTTCTCCGCACGCTCGTCGATTCGCTGCCCCCCCTCTCCGGCCACGTGAAGTGGGGCTACGGCTGCGAGCTCGGCATCTACGCCCAGCATGTCTACACGAGCCTGCCGCCGGAGCAGACGGTGCTCGGTTATCTGGAACGGGCCGCGGCGGTCGGCACCAAGTCGCAGCGGATCCTCGACGTGGCCGGGGCGATGCTGTTTCGTGGCAAGGCGGTGGATAAACGGGTCGAGGTGCTCTCCGGCGGCGAGCGGGCCCGGCTCTGCATGGCCGGCCTTCTGCTCGGCTCATCGAACGTGCTCATCCTCGACGAGCCGGGCAACCATCTCGACGTGGAGACGGTGGACGCCCTCGCCCGGGCGCTCGTGGACTACGCGGGCACCGTGATCTTCACCAGCCACGACCGCTCGTTCGTGCGGTCCGTCGCGACGAGCGTGATCGAGGTGAAGGATGGCCGGGTCGTCCACTACTCCGGCAGCTACGAGCACTATCTCGCCGCGATGAACCGCGAGATCGACGCCGAGGAGGTGGCCTCGGGGCGGGTGGAGCCGACAAAGAAGCCATCGCGGCCCGGGGCCTCTGCCAAGGAGAAGCCGACGC
>Ga0214917_10003445_pt1 | contig 18251 bp, 15 predicted proteins | sample LL_1208_BB_MetaG_FD_177983 | JGI IMG/M metagenome (GOLD analysis project Ga0214917, IMG submission 177983) | Freshwater microbial communities from Lake Lanier, Atlanta, Georgia, United States - LL_1208_BB | ecosystem: Environmental > Aquatic > Freshwater > Lake | place: USA: Georgia | collected...
TTTCCGTTGGCTGCGCTGAAGAGGAAACCGTCAAAAAAGCGGAGATCGCTCCGACCAATGATATCGTTTGGCCGACGAAGCTCCCGGCACAACTCTATGTGATTCCCGTCAAGGTCGACCCCGCCGCTGTGGCCGATGCCAAGAAAAAGGAGGAAGGGGGCCTTCCGAAAGGGCCTTTCCGCAAAATGATGGAGGGAGACGACGAAGACAAGGCCGAGAAACTTAAAGACATTCAAACCGATATCACCAAAAGCCTCATCGACAAGCTTAAGGACGCCAACTTGCCCGCCAGAGCCTGGACTTCCCCGGGGTCTCCTCCCGCGGATGGCTGGAAACTGGAGTCCAATATCGTGGACCTCAACCCCAACAAGAAACTGATGAAGGACAATCCGGAGATCGGCATGGTTTTATCGCTTTCAGATCCGGCCACTTCTGGCGGGAAACCCTTCCTGGTGCTCGACAGTTCCGCCAAAGCAAAAATGGCCCCTGGTCCTGGCATAAGCCCCATGGCCAAGGGCATGAACCTAATCATGGAGACCTCCGGACTGCGTGACTCCATGCAGGTGGAGCGTCTGGCCGGTCAAGCGGTCGATGAGATCATCAAGGAGCTGAAGGACAAAAAGCTTTTAAAAGATGATTAAGACAGGACCGGCCGACCTGCTGGGCAGAGCCTGACCTTCTGGCAGGCCGCTTGGAAATCACCCTTTTCGAAATTGGACCAGCAGCCCAACGGAACGTCGGGCTCTACCCCGCTTGGGGGGATTGAATCATCGGTCTTTGGCCCGGTTCCCACGGATTTTTCTTAAATCCTCCGGCTTCCAGCTGCTCCATCGTCTTTCTCGCCAGATCCAAAACCGGGCCGATCTCTAACCCCTCCCACTCCTGACCATAAGGTTGGATATTTTTTTCCGCCAGCGCCAGCAACCTCGCAGCCGGGGGAAGTCGTTGGCTATGTACCCGATGGATCGGATTTTCGAAGTGTTTGCGCAGATGGACAAACCCCCCTGCCAACTGAATCAGGCCCTGATAAAAGGCCGCTCCCCTGGCCTGTCTTCCCTTCTCCAGCCAAAGGGATTCCAGCACATCATGCGCCTCGTAATAGTCCCCCCGGTTAAAATGGTGAAAGTAGGCGGCGTACCGCACATCCCGCCCGCGAGGATCCACCCCTTCCCATAAAACGGAAATCCGGCTTGATTTTCCCGACATCCCCCGATCCTATCCGCTTTTACCCTCCTCGCGAAGCTCTTGCCGAAAGGTGGTGGATCCGTACCTTGCGTCCATGGGAGCTGCTCCGGATCGAGCCAGTGCCGCCGCCAAGATTTTGGCCAAACCCTCGGACTACAAGGTCTGTGAGGGATGCGGAAGCATCGTCCTGAAAAAAGCCCTTCTCTGCCCGAACTGCCACGCTTATCGCTTCGACGAATCGACCCCCTTGGTCAAAAAACAGGCCGAAATCCTCGGCTCACGTGAGGCCGCATCCGTGACCAAGGACGATTACAACTGAATACGTCCGCTTACGAAACTCCTGTAGGCTTTGGACGACAGCCTATAGGCTGTTAGGAATCCTCACATGAAACTTCTCTTGGGCCACTCTCCGGACGCTGACGATGCCTTCATGTTTTATGCCATGGCCAAAAACCTGGTGAATCTTCGTGGCCACGACTATGAGCATATCCTGCAGGATATCGAAACGCTCAATCGTCGTTGCCAAGCCACCGAACTCGACGTCTCCGCCGTCTCCTTTCACGCCTACACCAAGATCAGCGACCACTACGCCCTCCTACCCTGTGGGGCGAGCTTTGGGGACGGGTACGGCCCCTGCCTTGTGGCCAAAAAGAAGTACTCGAGGGAGGAAATGAAAAAGCTGCGCATCGGCATTCCCGGACTCTTGACCAGCGCCTACCTCACCCTTCAGCTCTATCTCGGGCTTCCCCACGGCTCCTTTCAGGCCATCAACATCCCCTTCGACCAGATCCACCAGGCCATCCTGGACGAACGAGTGGATGCCGGCCTGATCATTCACGAAGGCCAACTCACCTACCAAGAGGAAGGCTTCACCCTTTGCGAGGATCTGGGGGCTTGGTGGGCCCGGGATACCCAGGGTCTTCCACTGCCGTTGGGAGGCAACGTTGTTCGGCGTGATCTTGGACTTAAAACCATCTCCGAGGTGACCGAAACCCTGCGGGAAAGCGTCCGCTACGCCCTCGATCATCGCCAGGCGGGCGTCCGCCATGCCCTTCCCCTCAGCCGCGGCATGGATGAAAAACGGACCGATACGTTCATTGGCATGTATGTGAACGATCTGACGTTGGATTTCGGTCCCCGGGGAAAAGCCGGGCTGAGGGAGTTCATGAACCGGGCCAAAGCCCAAGGATTGATTGAAAAGATCCCGGACTGAAACAAGTTCTCAGGGATTCCGGTACTGAAGGGACCAGAATTTTTTTTCCGATCCGGTCGCAGTATCTGACACATCGATGGTATCCCAGTAATTTCCGCCCGGGGTAACCGCGGCCTCGCTCCAGTTCACCAAGTCCTGGCTGGAGCGCAGGATATGTTGGAAGCCGAGGAAAGAGAAAAATCGCAGAGCGGCTTGGCTCCCCATGTTGGTAAGGGTAACCGTGGCTGCCCCCGGCGGATACGCCTGCATCATCAAGGGATTCGCCTCCAGCCACGGGTTCAGTGCCATGCCATAAAAGGAGGGCATACGTTTGGACCAAGCCGCTTCGTTGTGGGAGGCTCCGGGCCCTCCCTCAAAAACCAAATCGCGGCCCGAGACGTGTCCCGCACCCAGAAAGCTGTTGTAAGCGGACAAGGCTCCCTGCCAGTAAACATCGGAGCTGGACTGTCCCGTGCTGGATTCGGCTGTGCCCATGTACAAATACCTCCTCAAAGGAAGAAGGGTCATGGTGCGCGTGGAAAGATAGTTCGGTGCGGCCCAATAGGCGGGGGAGAAAATACCGACCGCCCCGAACCGGTCACTTTTGGCAAAGCCAAAGTAATCCGAAACCAGGCCGCCCATGGAAGATCCGGCCACCATGGTGTTCGCGGAGTCCCCCAAAGTGCGAAAATTGAAGTCCAACGTGGGAGTCACGTTATCCAAAATAAACTTTAGATAGAGGGAGGCGCGCCCGGAAAAGTTCAGCCCCAAACCTCCGTAGTTGGTGATGGTGTCTCCGTCCGGAAGATACTCAAAGAGACGATCCGAACCGTAGCCGTTACCGTTAGGAACCGCCACCAGGATACATTCCCGCATCCGCCCCTGTCCGATTTCGTAGGTGGCGATGCGGTCAGCATCCCACGTGCCAAATCCTGCTCCGGGAAAGAAGACGTTCTGCCCGTCGTGGAAATAAACCACCGGATATTTCTTCCAGGTGTTTTCCGTGTAACCACGGGGAAGGTAAACCGTGATGGGACGACCCGGAATATTGGAAACGGTAGAGCCGACATTCCAAGTAACCAAACGCGGGGCACTCAGACTGGAGGGAGGGAGGTAGTTAAAGATTTGCTGATCCTGGACCAAGAAAACATCCAGCGAGGTGCGGAAGTTGTAGGGCCCGCTCAGCCCCTGGTACGGCGCCGGCACGGCGGGTGCGTTGCTGGTGGCCGTGCCGGAGGGGGGGGCCGGGGCGTTGAGCCAACTGGATCCGTTGTTGAAAACAAATTCCATCTCCACCCCGCTGTCCAAAATTCCCTCGAGCCGAAACAGCTTTTCCCCGCTGACCCCGCTCCGACCCGCACCCACCACCCGCATTGAGGCCGTGGTCCAACTGCCCCCGCGGGTCACATCCCGGTAATACAGGTTGGCTTGTGACCATGGGCTGAGAAGAAAAACGGTTTTTCCTCTCCAAGGGGGACTGATGTGGGTGGGAACCTGGACAGATTGGTTGCTGGCCAGAACCACGATTTGGGAGGGATTGGTCCAGTTGGCCCCGGAAAAAGACCTGCGGACAAACTGGTAATTAAGGGTCTCTTCGGAAGGAAGTGCGATTTTCCCCTTCCAGACGTTCCCGGCACTCCAAGCCAGCTTGATCGCCTTGAGCGAATCGTTCCCCCCCAGTGCAGGATGAGACCCCAAGACACAGACCTCGTTTCCGTAACCGACATCTTGAGTGAGTCGAAATTCCACATCTTTGGTAACCGCTCCCGACCAACTGTTGGTTCGGGCCAAGAGAAGAAGCCCAGCCGCAATCCAAGGGGCAAACTTGGCCATGATTTTATTTTACAACAGAATCCGGCTTTTCAAGCTTCCCCTTGCGATAGAGCTAACGCAGTACCACCCCCCGCTCCGACGTCTTAAGAAACTCCAGCAACTCCTTCACCTCGGCCGTCTTGGGGCCCTTTTCCGTCAGATACTCCCGCGCCTGGGAAAGATTGTACTTGGGATTCAGCAATACCTTCAGGGCATCTTTCAATCCGCGGATGGCCTCCTCGGAAAAACCCTTCCTTTGCAATCCGGTCAGGTTCACCGAGCGGACCGCTGCCGGATTGCCGTCGGCAATCATGAAAGGAGGAACATCCTGCACCACCTTGGTACAGCCTCCCAACATGGCGTGATTGCCGATCCGGCAAAATTGGTGCACGGCGGACAAGCCACCAATCACGGCAAAGTTCCCCACGGTCACATGTCCCGCCAACGTCCCATTGTTGGAGAAGATACAGTCATTGCCGACAACACAGTTGTGGGCGATATGCGCATATGCCAAAAAATGATTCCGGTTGCCTAGGATGGTTTTTTCTTCCGGACCGGTGCCCCGGTTGACGGTGACAAACTCCCGGAAATTGTTTTCATCCCCGACCTCGAGATAAGTCGGCTCTCCGCGATACTTCAGGTCCTGTGTCTTTCCCCCGATGGAGCAAAAGGGGTGAAATATGTTTTTAGCTCCGAACCGGCTTGGACCCTCCAGATTCACATGGTGCTGCAGAACACACCCTTCCCCCAACTCCACTCCTTCCCCGATCACACAGTAGGGACCCACCTCCACCGAGGCCGGGACCTTGGCCTTGGGATGCACCACCGCCGTCGGATGAACCGCCATCGTGGCCGTCCTCAGCGATCCATGACCGCAAACATCAACTCAGCCTCGGAAACCACCTCGCCATTGACCAGACACTGACCGGATGCCTTTCCGATCTTTCCTCGGGATTTCGTCAGCTCAACCTGAATCATCAGGGCATCACCGGGCATGACCGGTTTGCGAAACTTTGCCTTATCCACACTCATGAAATAGCCGAGTTTTCCTGCGTTTTCCGTGTTCCGGAGCAGAAGAATGCTGGCCACCTGGGCCATGGCCTCGATTTGCAAAACCCCGGGCATAATGGGGTGCCCCGGAAAATGGCCCTGAAAAAAGGGCTCGTTGATGGTGACCGTCTTCAAACCAACGGCTTTGGTGTCTCCCTCAAAGCGCAACACCCGATCCACCATCAGGAATGGGTAGCGGTGCGGGAGAATCTTCATCACATCGTTGATATCGAGCGCCCTTTCCCCAACGGGAACATTCTCCACCGGCATCAGGGAGGACTGATAAGCTCGGTAGGCTTTCAGCAGCGCCTTGGCAAACTGCAGGTTCAGCCCGTGACTGGGTTTGGCCGCCAAAATGTGCCCCCGAATGGGTAACGGAAACAGCGCCAGGTCCCCGATGATATCGAGAATCTTGTGCCGGACGAATTCATCAGGATAACGCATTGGCTCCTTGCTCATCACCGATTCGCCCCGAATCACGATGGCATTTTCGAGACTGCCCCCCTTGATCAATCCCTTCTCCAGGAGAGGCTCCACCTCCTCATAAAAAACAAAGGTCCGTGCCCGTCCAATCTCCTTGGCATAATTGTCGGCTCCCACCTCGATGCTTAGAAACTGGGTGTGATGGGGGGTATGGTTGGAATTGGTGCAGGAAACCTTGAACCCCTCATGCGGCAACGCCGCCATGTAACCTCCGTCTGGAGCGGTCACCCAAACCGGCTCCTTGATTTGAAAAACGGAACGCGGCGCCTCCAACTCCTTTCGCCCTGCCTGGGACAAAAGCTCCAAAAAGGGCGATGCGCTGCCGTCACCAATAGGCGGTTCATTCGCATCCAGTTCGATCAGGGCGTTATCGATCTCCAACCCACGCAAGGCGGAAAGAAGATGTTCCACCGTGCTGACCTTCACGCTTCCCTCCGCCAGGGTGGTCGCACGCTCCACCTGCTTCACCTTCTCCAAAAAAGCCGGAATGGTCGGCTGATCGGCCAAATCCATTCGCCGGAATTGGTAGCCAAATCCCGAACCTGCCGGCTTGACGGTCAATCGCACCTTGGCCCCGCTATGCAGGGAGGTGCCCGTCAGGCTGGCTTCACGCTCTACCGTGGTTTCCCGTGCCGTCGGCATCCCACTTTCTACACATTTTGGGCCCCTGAGTCATCCCTCTTATCTTCCCGGTTTGCGGGGTCTGCTAGAGTACCCCCTTGAGCCAACCACTTCAGGATGAGGGTGTTCTGTTCCATCTTCGACGCCAGGGGGAAACCAGCCTGCTGGCTGTCTGGTTGACCCGCCGCCACGGAGTCGTGCGAACCCTTGCTAGGGGAGCAGCCAAACCGGGTAGCCCGCTCAAAGGTCATCTGGACCTTTTTCATGAATGCGAGATCACCTGGGAACCTTCCCGCCGGGGTACCTTGCACCACCTCAAAGAGGCGCGGGTCAAAGAGACCCATTCCGGTTTGCGCCAATCCTACTCCCGCCTTTTGGCCGCCACCTATTTTGCCCAAACCATCGAACAGTCGACCGAGCCCGATTCCGATCTGGGATCCTTACACTCCCTGCTCCGTCTGGCCTTGGCCTGGCTGGAAAACAAGGACCCCCATCGAAAGCTGGTGGAGCGCTTCGAACGGGCCGTCCTTAAACAACTCGGTGCCGATGACCCCCGCCGCTCCCCCCGCTCTCTTTTGGATGACCTCTCCCACCGTCGTCCCAAAACCCACGCGGCTTTACTGAAGATTCTTCAATAAACCGCCAATCTTCAGTTCCCAGCTTGGATGAGGTGGAAAGATGAAGAGTAGGAAACTTTCTTAATCCTGCCCCTTTATCAGGCAGGAGGCAGTCTGCTTTATTTTGGAGGTTCGTGGTTAAACAGCCACCGGGGTAGCCGGGGCATCCACCCACTTGCCGTGCTCCCGGATGAGATCTTTCAAACGATCCACCGCCTCGGCCTCCGGAATATTGAACTTCACCGGGGTTTTGCCCACGTAGAGATTGATTTTTCCCGGGGCGCCGCCGACATAACCAAAGTCCGCATCGGCCATCTCCCCGGGTCCGTTCACAATGCACCCCATGACCGCGATCTTCACCCCCTTGAGGTGCTGGGTGGCCGCCTTAATTTTGGCCGTCGTGCTCTGAAGATCGAATAAAGTCCGTCCGCAGGAAGGACAGGCCACATAGTCGGTCTTGAAGATTCGGCTTCCGGCGGCCTGTAAAATGTTGAAACCCAGCCGCAGGCAGGCACCCGGAGCCGGCTCACCACGAACCAGGATGGCATCCCCGATTCCGTCACACAGCAAAGCACCAATATGCACCGCCGCCCGGATCAATCCGGTCAGACCACCCTCGGATTCTGCCGGTTTGAGAGTGTCCTTAAGAACAATCGGGTGACGGGCCGGAATTTTCGCTGCCAACAGCCGCGTGCCCGAGACCGGATTGATCTCCAACCCGTCCTTCAAAGCCACCAGAATGGGCTCCTTCTTTGCCTCCAAGGCCTTCACCTCAGCATCGTTACGGGGATCGACTTCGACCATTGGAGTCTGTTCGTGAACCAGTTCCGGCGCCAAATCGCCCAACTGGGCTTTTCTCGGACGAAGCGCTTCCTCAACCTTGGCGGAGACAAACACCCGCGGAGGCTCTTCCCCGCCGACTGCGATGCTTTGGACGGTCAGTTTTTGAGACGCCCGCTTGGTAAAGCTATACGGATCGTAGGAAAGCTGGGCCTCGGCATCAAAACTCCCCTTGGCCCTCTCTTCCAAATATTTCACCAAGGCCCGACCCACGGGGATCTCGTGCACACTGTCTTCCGTCAGACTCACCCGAATGGTGTCGCCCAATCCATCAAGCAGGAGGGATCCGATTCCGATCGCACTTTTGATTCTTCCATCTTCGCCGTCCCCGGCTTCCGTCACCCCAAGGTGCAAGGGATAATTCCAGTCGGGGCCCTCTTTGTCCAAAGCCACCGTCAGCAGACGATACGCCTCAATCATCACCTTGGGATTCGAGGACTTCATGGAGAACAGGAAGTTGTGAAAATTCAGCTTGCGGGCGATGCGGGCGAACTCCAAGGCGCTCTCCACCATGCCATGGGGCGTGTCCCCATAACGGTTCATGATTCGGTCTGACAACGAGCCATGATTGGTTCCGATCCGCAAAGCAAGCTTTCGCTCGATCAGCAACTTCACCAGCGGGGTAAACGTCTCCTCAATGCGGGCCAATTCTTCCGCGTATTGATCGTCGGTGTACTCCCGGACAGCAAACTTCTTTTTGTCGGCGAAATTCCCTGGGTTGATTCGGATCTTATCCACCCACTGGGCGGCCTCCATCGCTGCATCCGGCTTGAAATGAATATCGGCCACAAGGGGCACATCACAACCGACCGCGGCCAACTCTTTCTTGATGTTCCTTAGATTGGCCGCGTCTTTCACCGTGGGAGCGGTTATCCGGACAATTTCACACCCCACCTTGACCAAATCCAGGGTCTGTTTCACGGAGGCGGCCGTATCCATCGTGTCACAGGTGATCATGCTTTGCACCCGAATGGGGTTCACCCCCCCGATGCCGACCTTACCCACCCGCACCTCACGGGTGACACGCCGGGCATACCGGAACGGACTGGCACAATAAGCCTTCATTTGCCTGCCCCGTTTTTTCGGAAGATGGGCAACTCGGTGCTCTCCGTGGTTCTCTGCATGCGCTTTTTCAACCGTAGAGAGTCATGGTAAGTGACGAGGACAAAAAATCCCATCAAAAGAATAACGAAAGCCGTCTGGATTCTCTCGATCGTCTTGGCCTCCATGGGGCGCCGGCGAAAGGCCTCAAGCAGGGAAAACATGATGTGGCCCCCGTCCAAAACTGGAATCGGAAGAAGATTCAGCACTGCCAGATTCACATTCAGGATCACGCTGAAATAAAGCACCAGTCTCGGATCGGTCTGTAAGAGGGAAACCAGCCTTTCAAAAATCCCCAAGGGCCCGCTCAAATGCCTCACACCCACGCTGGAAGCGGGTGAAATCACCGCCTTGAGGGTTCGGAAAACCATCCCCGCCGCCGATCCGACTTGTTCCACGGGAGTGGGGTGCGTGATCTGGATATCGTTGGGCTTCCATACCACCCCGATCATTCGCTCCTGACGGTTCATCGCTTTTTCCGGACGAAGACGAAGCGCCCTTACCTTGCCGGATCCATCCTCGACCGCGAAATCCAGAACTTCCCGTCCGGAATCCACGGCGGATTTGACGGCGGCGGGATTCCAAACCCTCGCTCCATTGACGGATTGGATTTTTTCTCCCGGCCGGATGCCGGCCCGAAATGCGGGACTTCCCTCAATGACCTTGTTCACCATCGCGGTCTGGGCCGGGTACATTTCAAATCCAAGTTTTCGCAACCCCTCCATCTCTGGGTCGCGTTCCGGGGCGATCCTCAGGGTGACGATCTCGCGGTTGTTTCGATCCACCTCCAGCAATATTTCCCGGTCCGTTCCCAGGAGAATGCTCTCCAGCACCGCCCCGGGTCGCCCGGCCCATCGATCCGGTCTGCGACCGTCGATCGCCAGAATCCGGTCCCCCGGAAGCACACCCGCCTTCGCCGCGGGAGAACCTGGTTCGACCCATCCAATCGTGGTGGTCCGATAGATCATGTTGGTCGGGACTCCTGCGATCCACGCCCCCACCGAACAGAGAATTCCCAGGCATAGACTGGCCACCGGCCCAGCGAGGGCGGTGATGATTTTTGCCCTCGGCGACGCCGGAGGCAAATGTTTCACCTCCTTGGCGGCTTTCCCCTCAATCGCCTCGGCGGGACTCATCTGGGGCAACTGCACAAACCCGCCTAGGGGCAGCAGATTGATCTGCCACTCCACCCCGTCGATCACTTTACCGTAAATCTTCGGCCCAAAACCGATGGCAAAACGTTCCACCACCAAGCCCATTTTCCGGGCCGCCAGATAGTGTCCGAATTCATGGGCGGCCACCGTGGCGCCAAAGAGAAAAAGGGCCAAGAGAAGGGTTCCGCCCACCATCAAAATCTCCATCCAGGACAGGCTCATGAACCAATCCTTTTGGAAGAACCGAGCATTTCCCTGGCCCTCGCCCGAGCCCACTGATCCGCCGCCACAATCGCCTCCAATCCCGGGGTTTTTTCCGTTCTGTGATCCAGCATGACGGATTCCACCATTCCCCAGATCCTCGGGAAAGAAATCCGCTCTTCAAGAAAAGCCTCCACCGCCACCTCGTTCGCCGCGTTGAAAACTCCCGGCAAAGTTCCCCCTTGCTCCCCGGCTTCCCTGGCCAAGCGAAGCGCCGGAAATCGTTTTTCATCGGGAGCCTCAAACGTCAGGCTTCCCAATTTCGGCAGGTCCAATGGAGGCAACCCGCTGGGCAAACGTTCCGGATAGGTCACCGCATACTGGATGGGAAAGCACATGTCAGTCACGCTGAGTTGGGCCAGGACCGATCCGTCCACAAACTCGACCATGGAGTGAACGATGCTTTGCGGATGGACCACCACATCCACCTGGCTCATCGGTAGTCCAAAGAGCCAATGGGCCTCAATCATCTCCAGCCCCTTGTTAAACATCGTGGCGGAATCGATGGTGATCTTTTTCCCCATCGACCAGGTGGGGTGTTTGAGCGCCTGTGCCACCGTCACGTTCTCCATTTCTGCTGCTCGGCTCTTTCGGAAAGGCCCTCCGGAAGCGGTCAGGATGACTTTTCTCACCCCTTTTTCATCCGCTCCCTGCAGACACTGGAAGATGGCGTTGTGCTCGCTGTCGACCGGGAGCACTTGTTTTTTTCTTTTTTTGGCTTCCGCCATGACCGCCGAACCCGCCAACACCAGAATCTCCTTGCTGGCCACTGCCAGATCCTTGCCGGTCCTCAGGGCCGCCAAGGCGGGGGCCAGACCGGCCGTGCCGACAATCGCCACGAGAACCATGTCCGCCTCCGTCTCCTCGACCATTCGGACCAAACCCTCGTTGCCGGGATAAAACTGGATCCCGGCAGGCAGATCCTTTTTGATTTTCTCGGCCGCTTGAACATCGGACACCGCGATCGACTTCACCCCGAATTCCCTCGCCTGCTCGAGAACCCGGGCCGTGCTCTTGGCCACCCCCAACCCAACGATTTTCATTTTGTCGGGCAGAGCCCGGGCCACCTTACAGGTGCTTTCCCCGATCGAGCCGCTGGAACCCAGAAGAATGACCCGTTTCATACTCTCCCCGTCAGAACGAGATAGCCGTAGAAAACCGGAAGACTGAACAAAAGGCTATCCACCAGATCCAACGCCCCGCCGATGCCGGGAATGAATCTTCCTGAATCCTTCACGTGGGCATCCCGCTTCACCACCGACTCGCCCAAATCCCCAATCACACTGACCCCGGAGAGGACCAAACCGAGAATCCACGCATGGATGCCCGCCAAACTTCCCAGCGCCTCCGGAAACCATCGCACCAACCCCACACTCGCCAGCAGGGCCACCAATACCCCTCCGACCAACCCTTCCCAGGTTTTCTTGGGGCTGATCAAGGGACTGAGCTTATGACGCCCCAGCAGCGTGCCCGCGATATAGGCACCAATATCCGTCAATTTGGTGATCGCCACGGCGAAGGCCAAGAGGGGAATCCCGGCTCCCCCCGGGACACAAAAGAGAATCTTAATCGCATAATTCAGGAGGTAGGGAACGTAAAAGAACCCAAAAAGGGTCAGGGCCATGGCCTCCGTGGCGCCCTCGATCTTGGCCTCAAATACCCTGCGGGTCAGCGCCCCCAGGATCACCAAAAGAATCAGGACCGCCTCACCCGTGAACGCGATGGGGAGCTTCCCGTAAGGAGAACCCACGGCGATGAAAGTTGCGATATAAAGCAGGGCTCCGGCCAGAAGACCCGTCTTGAGAAAGACGGTCCGCCCGGCCGCTCTCTGGGATAGATAAAACTCCCGCTGGGCTGCGATTCCCACGACCGCGATCAGCAGAAAAACCCCTTGGGTATACCGCAGGGCCACCAGAGCGATCACCAGACTCCATAGGACCAAGGACGAAAGAAGACGCCATCCAAACATGTCAGAGTCCTCCAAAACGGCGTTCCCGCCGGGCATAATCCGCCAGGGCATCGGCGAACTCTTTTTTGCCGAAATCCGGCCACAGGACCGGGGTGACATGGATCTCCGCATAGGAAATCTGCCAGAGAAGGAAATTGCTGACCCGCATTTCCCCGCTGGTTCGGATCAGCAGATCGGGATCCGGAATGTCCTTGGTGTAAAGGTGAGAGGCCACGGTCTCTTCCCTGATGTTTTCAGGGTCGAGGGCTCCCGCCTTCACCTCGCGGGCGATAGATTGCACCGCCTCGGTGATTTCCACCCGGGATCCGTAACTCAGGGCCAAAATCAGATCCAGCCGGTCGTGGGTCTTGGTCTTTTCGATGGCGGCTTCCAGTTCCTCCCGCACCGCTTCCGGCAGGTCCTGCCGGCGGCCGATGGTTCGCAGCCGGATCCCCTCTTTCCCCATCTCGCTAAGCTCCTCACGGATCACCCCGCGCAAAAGCCCCATCAACCCCTGTACTTCCTCACGGGGTCGCTGCCAATTTTCCACCGAGAAGGCGTAAAGCGTCAGGTATTTTACCCCGTGATCCATCGCCGCCTGGACCACCTGCTTCACGGACTTTCGTCCGGCTTCGTGCCCGCTGAGACGGGGAAGATGATGCTGTTGGGCCCAACGACCGTTGCCATCCATGATGATGGCAACGTGGCGTGGAACGGCCGGCGCTGCTCCAGGTTTACCCATGACGGAAAGTCTGCTCCCGTCCCGCCCCGACTGAGATGATGCCCAAGGGCGCGCCCACCAACTCGGCGATCGCGGACAGATAGATCCGCGCCTTTTTCGGCAAATCCTTCCAATGACGGGCTTCGGTCGTGGGTTCGCACCACCCTTCAAACATCCGGTAAACCGGGCGGCACTTGGCCCAGTCGGAAGATTCCACCGGGGGTTCCCGGAGGATTTTATTCCGCAACCGGTACCCCACGCAGACGGGAATTTTTTCCAAACCGTCCAAACCATCCAGGTTGGTCATGGCCATTTCGGTCACGCCATTGAGTTGCACCGCCCGGCGAACCAGGACGGCGTCGAACCACCCACAACGCCGCGCCCGGCCGGTCGTGGATCCAAATTCCCTCCCCATGCCATGCAGAAGGTGCCCCAAACTTCCGTCCTCCGTCACAAAAGGACCTCCGCCCACCCGGGTGGTATAAGCCTTTAACACTCCCACGACCCTGCGAATCGCGGTGGGAGGGACCCCTGTTCCCGTGCAGGCTCCGCCCGCCGTGCAGTGGGAACTCGTCACAAAAGGATAGGTGCCGTGATCCACATCCAGAAAGGTCCCCTGGGCCCCTTCAATCAAAATTCTTTTTCCGGTAGCCACGGCCCGGTGGGCCATCGAAACACCATCCGCAAGATAAGGCCGCAGGAAACGGGCCGCCCGGTTCATCTCCTGGATGGTCTCCACGGAGGAAATCTTTGCCCAACCTTGCACCGGAGCCGCCCGGTTATGAGCCTCGACCCGATCCCGGATTCTTTTGGCCAATTCACGGGAGGGCAAAGCGAGTTCACCTGCCCGCAGTCCGATGCGGGCGGCCTTGTCGGAATAAGCCGGACCGATTCCCCTTCCGGTGGTTCCAATCTTGCTGCTGCCCCTTTTCTTTTCCGATCCCTGATCGATGGCCCGATGAATCGGAAGCACCAGGTGCGCTTGGGCCGCCAAAAAGAGGCGATTCCGGGTACGGATCCCCCGCCGGGTCAGCCCCTCAATCTCTTGGATAAGCCCGGCCGGATCCACCACGGCGCCGCCGGCGATGAGGCAGGAGACCTTGGACCGCAAAATCCCGGAGGGGACCAAATGTAAAACGTATTTTTCTTTTCCGATCTCCACCGTGTGACCGGCGTTGTTGCCACCTTGGGCCCGCAGCACCCAGTCCGCCTCGGAAGCCATGACATCCAGGATCTTTCCTTTTCCCTCATCTCCCCACTGAAGACCGAGAACAACTGTGACGCGCGAGTTCAAATGAACCACGGATACCGGAGGCCTAGTTCCCCCCGCCGAGGGTGGGAGAGGGACCGCCACTTATACCGGAACTGGTGGGATTCTGGTTGAAGCCCAGGGGCAATTCCGGAAACGCCTTCAGGGTCATGGTTGCCAAAAGCACCGTCTCCGACGGGGCCCCTTGGTTGTTACGCTGCCCAAACTGGGCGCCCAGGATCCAAGCGCCAATGTCACGGTAAATTCCCGCATTCACTCCCTGCACCAGACTCGGATTCATGGAATAGGTGACTCCCGCATTGAAGAACCAGCTTTCGTTAAGCCGGTAATTGGCGCTTCCGTTGAAGAGTTGGCTCTGGTTGTCTGTCAGCACTTGGTTGCTGAGCGCATCGGTGTAATTGAACTGCTCCAGATAGGAGTATCCAAACTGTAGTTCCAACGCAGGGATGACCTGCCAGCGATTCCCGAAATTGATGGAGTTAAAACCGTTTCCGCTCACCGAGGTGGTGGCCCCCAAAGTCGTGGTCCACCAGGGAACCGGCATGATATTCAGCTGATTATAGAGCTCGGGAAAGTCGGAAGGGACGGTTTCCGAAATCTGGGCGCTGGGGGTGTTCAAGCCGGGAAGATCAGGACGGATGGGCTGGTAATCCCCGTAAATTTTCCAGTTGGCCAATTCATATGGCTGACCATCGCGCTGGGTCATTAATCGGTTCATGAATCCCGGCCTCACCACCAGCAGCTGGTCGATGGAATCGATCGAATTGTACAGGGAGGAATTCAGAGGTTGGGACTCCGTGGAGTTCACCCGGTTGTCGTAGCCCGCAAACTGGGTCGGTCGCACATTGGGCCGGGGGATGTAGGCGAACTGGACAAAGGGCTCGAACACGTGCCTCAAACCATCCACCCCCATCGCCTTCTCCTTGATGTCGTTCCAGGTGGCATAGGTTTTGTAGGACAGGTCCGCCCCCAGGTTGATCACATAACGGAAGAGGGAGGTGTCGGAAAGGGAGCCGGAGGAAACTTGGACGGTTTGCGTGGAGTTTTGCTGATTGTTCAGCAGCCCCGCGGAAGTGGGAGCCAAATTATCCCGGGTATAAACCGTCCCCCGGATGCCGGCCTTTGGGGTGAAATTCAGCCAACCGAAATACTGGCGGGGATAAAGAAACTGGTGGTAACTGTCGTAGCGAATGGCGGTGTAGCCGGCGTTGTTGGTGGAGACCTGATTCCATTGCGTTCCCAGATAACTGACGCTCGACTCCCCCTCATAGGCCAGCCCGGGATTGGCGTCGGGATCCTTGAGCAGCTCCTGGGGGTCGTAAGTTCCGGGAATGCTCTGACGCTTGAATTCGATTTTGGCCGAGGGTTTTTGTTGCTGCGTCTGGAAGAGGTTGTTGATCTGGGTGCGGGCGTTGGCGGTCACCGTGAAGTTGGGATCCTGATACATCGCGTCCAAATAGGTGTTGGGCTGCTGATCCCGGATGTAATCACTGGCAAAAAAGTCCTGGGTCACATACGCGTCGCTCAGAACATTGATCCGGGATCGGGAGGATAGCGAGGGCGCGTCGAAAGCCGGGGCCCGATCCGCGTCCACCTTGTTCCCGCCTTTCATGATGGTGGTGTTATGACTGTACGGAAACCAGTAGCGCCCCCGGGGAGGCGCGGCGACTGCGGGACGCTCGGTATCCCCCTCATAAATCTGATATCCCCGGTCGTTGATGTACCATCCGCGCAGTTTCACCTCGGTCAGGGGATGTTCCGGATTGTTTTTGTTGGGCGTGACATAGGAGGCCTGCGCCCCACCCGCCCATCCACGACGGCTGTAATAATCCAAATCGATTTCCCCCTTCAACTTGTCGGTGATGGCAAACCGGTAAGCACCCAAAGCATAGATGCCCAGCCGGGTGACGGATCCGGGCGAAATACTCACGCTGCCATCGACGTCCCGCTGATACTGAACCAGGTAGGGAAAATAGAAAAATGGAACATCCCCAAAATAACCGACGGAGTTTTCGATGATCGTCTTGTCGTCGGGATACAGGCTGACGGAGGAGGCCTTCACTTTCCATCCCGGCGTTTCCCGGTTGTCGGTCGAGTACGTGCCATTCCCGATATCGTAGTGCCCCAGCTCCGGGGTATTCATGGATTCCCCCTCCACCATGATCTTGCCGTCGAGGAACCGGAAGTGCTCCGAGAGAATCTTTTTGGTCCGGAAGTTGTAGGTCAAAAGATCCCCGCGATAGATCTGGTCCATCATGTAAAGACGCACGTTTCCCTTCGCCGTGGCCTCTTTGGTGCTGGGGTTAAAGTGAACTTGATCCGCCATCAGGACATCCCCCCCAAAAGTGACCACCACATTATCCTCGGCATAATAGATCCCCCCCTCATAACGGTTGGCGCCGTCAGAGTTGATCTGCAAGGGGGGTTCAACCGACTCGGGTGACTCTTTGGTTTGGGCAGAGAGCACCCCCACCAAGGCCAGTAGGACACAGAAAAACCCTCTCCATGAAGCGTTTATTTTCATGAGATTACGTAAAAAGTGCTAGCGTCCGTATCCTATTTGCCCAGCAAAAATCGCTCGGCCAAACTATCCTGCAATTTATGAGCTTATATACTTACCAGACAACTAGTTACGACTCCACTCCAGCATCCTTGCAATCGGGGTTTTAGCCCGGTCGATAATTTCCGCACTAAGATCGACCTCCGGACTCAGGTTTTCCAAGGCCAAGACCGCTTTCTCCAAGGTGTTCATCTTCATGTATCGGCACTCCGAACAGGCACAATGATCCGTCGGACCCGCGATAAAAACCTTGTCCGGCATCTCCCTTCGTAGCCGGTGCAACATCCCTTCCTCCGTGACCACGATAAACTCCTTGGCGGGCGAACTTCGGCAATATCCCACCATCTTCTCGGTGGAACAGACCTCATCGGCCAAAGCCCGCACCGCGCGGGTGCACTCCGGATGGGCCACGACCGGAGCCTCAGGATGCTCCTTCCGGATTCGGTCGATCGAAGCCGCCGTAAATTCCATGTGAACGTAGCAATCCCCGTCCCAAAGCCTCATCTTCCTTCCTGTTTTCTGCATCACCCAATCCCCCAGGTTGCGGTCCGGGAGAAAAAGAATTTCCCGATCCGCCGGCACCCTCTGCACGATTCTCTCGGCGTTTCCGGAAGTGCAGATCACATCGCTCAGCGCTTTCACCGCCGCCGTGCAGTTGACATAGGAAACCACATAGAGCCCGGGGTTCTTTTCTAAATAGGCCCGCAACTTGTCTGCCGGACAGGAGTCAGCCAGCGAACAGCCGGCATGCAGATCCGGCATGAGCACTTTTTTTTCGGGATTCACGATTTTGGCCGTCTCCGCCATGAAATGAACTCCACAAAACAGAATCACCTCCCCCTGGGCTTTTTGGGCCGCGTAACTCAACCCCAGAGAGTCCCCCACATAGTCCGCCACCTCCTGAATCTCGCGACGCTGGTAATTATGAGCCAAGACCACGGCCTTTTTCTCCCCCTTCAACCGAAGAAACTTTTTCTGCAAAGAGTCCATTCGGGAAGACTGCCCTGAAAGAATCTCCCAGACAAACCTTGTCCCGACAACCCTCTCGCCCTCCTCGGCCAACCCCCTTAGCCTTCCCGGATGACCCACGGTAGGTTGCCGTCCGCATTTGGCCTTCTGGCCTTGGCCCTTCTGCTCCCCGGATTCCTTTTCGGAGCGGAGGAATCGGAAAAGCCGGATTTTGGACTACCACTTCTGCCTCTCTCGGGATGGGAAAACACCTCCGCCAAATCGTGGGCCGAATCCCTCCGCTTGCCGGTGGAATCCGAGACCCCATACCAATCCAGCTACCGGGCCTATGGGGGCTCAAAGACGGATCTCTTGGGAGCCCATCCCAAATCCATTGCCCTACTCGCGACCGACGATCATCCCGACCAACTCACGGTCATTTTTGCCAACAAAGGAGACTCGGTCGGCGAGGCCCATCCCCCCCATGC